>SWCF01004364.1_pt4 | contig 130008 bp, 129 predicted proteins | sample 4690081 | NCBI WGS metagenome assembly SWCF01 (sample SAMN10267280, study PRJNA491770) | bioreactor metagenome | isolation source: DHS bioreactor inoculated with | place: Japan: off Shimokita Peninsula
CCGATGTTCACATGCGGCTTCGTACGCTCAAATTTACCTTTGGCCATTGCAACTTCCTTTGGCGCCGTGGATGCGTTTGGGTTTTAGATGCGGGGCGATTACCGACAAAGTCGATAAATTACAAGCCCCTTTACCGCCTGGCCGGCCCGGCAGGCCGATTCGCCTCTGCAATCGGGTGTTTCAGCCGCCTTTATGGGGCCCGTGATGAAGCAGACCACCCCCGCCCGGTTCCAAAAACCGGGTTCAGGCCACGATGCGGCGCATGGTGGCAGCCACGATCAGCTTGTGAAACGGTAGAACCGCCAAGAGATAGAGCCACCCGAGCAGATTGCGCGGTCGGACCAGCGTGGTGCAGGAGACACGCGTACCGCCGCGCTCCACCGGGTTCGCACCAAGAATCACGCGGAAATCCAGGTGCCTGTCATCGGTCCCCATGACGATCCGCTCCGGCGTGTGCTCGAGTATGGGAAACGGCACCGCCTTGTCCGCGCGCGCCGTCTCGTCCCTCGTTTTCAATCCGAATGGCGCGACCAGCCGATCGCGCAGGCGCATCAGGCTGTCGACCCATCCCGGGACCGTCTTGAACCCGCGCTCCATTGCGACGCCGGCATCGATCCGCTCACGCGAAACTGCGTCAAAAGTGTCGGAGAAACGCGCACCCGGCAAAACGGCCGGTGCCTCAGCAAGCCCCACCTCGGACATCAGCATGACAATAGCTCCATCGCTTGTTCGTCCGTATGGACAAACCGGGAAGAGCATCATGCAGCACGCGCAACGCACCAGCCAGCCGAAAGCGATCGAATGCGACAAACAAACACAGAGATGGGACGCCGGGGGAGGAAACGCCGAAGATTAAAACCTGGAGCGGGTAGCGGGAATCGAACCCGCATATTCAGCTTGGAAGGCTGCTGCTCTACCATTGAGCTATACCCGCCGGGTTCGTCTCGCTGGCTCGGATCGACGGTGGTGGAGGGGGCTGGATTCGAACCAGCGTACGCATAGCGAACGGATTTACAGTCCGTCTCCTTTAACCACTCGGACACCCCTCCGTTTCCGTCGGAGCTTCAGCGACGTGGCGGAATTTCGAAAGGCAGATTGCCCTGCTCCATTCCGCGATGCGCCTTATGACGAGGCGGCTCTCCGGTGTCAACCGCCTGTCGCAAATCTTCGCCGAAAAACTTGCATCCTGCGAATCCGGTTTCCAGAATGCCGCCACAGGACTATAGAGGCGCCATGAGCGACGATCACAACTCCCGAACCCCGAAAGACAGCCACTACGCGCGCCTCAGACGCGCCCACAGGGACCGCGCCCAGCAGAAACCGGGCAAGCATGCCCTCCCTGCCGGGCCCGACGCGGGGGATGGCATCGTGCGCCTTTACGGGCTGCACACGGTGCGGGCTGCGCTCGACAATCCGAAACGGCGAATCAAGCGTCTTTGCATTACCCGAAACGCGGCCGCGCGCCTTGAACTAACGGACGTTGCGGCCCTGCCCTTCCCGGTGGAAACCGTCGAGCCGCGCGAGATCGACCGTCTCCTTGGCCCCGATGCGGTACATCAGGGCGCGCTGCTTGAGGCGGAGCCGCTCAAGCCCGCGCCACTGCGTGATCTCCACGGGGCCGCCCTCGTCCTCGTTCTCGACCAGGTTACCGATCCGCACAATGTCGGCGCCATCATGCGCTCCGCCGTTGCTTTCGGAGTCAACGCGCTGGTCACGACCGCGCGCCACAGCCCGGCCGAATCCGGTGTTCTCGCCAAGGCAGCTTCCGGCGCGCTCGAGCACATCGATCATCTGACCGTGCGTAACCTCGCCGAGGCGCTCGAGGAACTTGCGCAGGCAGGCTTCCAGACGATCGGCCTCGATTCGGATGGACCGAAGCGCCTTGAAAGCACATTCGAGGCTGACCGGGTCGCTCTGGTGCTGGGGGCCGAGGGCAAAGGTCTGCGGCAGAAAACCCGCGAAACCGTATCCGCACTGGCGCGGCTCGATGTGCCCGGCGCAATCCGTTCGCTCAACGTCTCGAATGCCGCGGCGGTCTCCCTCTATGCGGCCTGCCGGCACCTGAAGACCATTTCGGACACGGAATAGCTCCGGCTGTTCACCGGTTCCCGGAACCGCGCCAAAACGACTGGATCGCCGTGCGTCAATCCGCACACACCAAGGACGATCTAAACGATTGATGGAGCATCGGGACAATCCGAAAACCGGATTCCACTTTTCGGTCCAATGCTCTAGGATGGCCGCAGCCGAACCGAACGCAACAGCACTGGACCGGGTTTCCCGATGATACCGCACCGGATGCAACTGCTTCTGGCCGCCATGGCCCTGACCGTTTCACCATCGCTCGCCGATGACGATCCTGTTCTGGCCCAATGGTTCGACGCCCTGCGCACCACCGACCGCGAGGCACTTGCGGATCTCCTTGCCGACGATGCGCGGATCGTCCTGAACGACATAGGCATTGAGCAGACGAAAGAAGAATTTCTCGGTTCGCTCGACGCCTGGGAGGAGGCGACAGGCAGTGGCACCGACATCCGCTATCGCGTGGAAGAAGAGCTGGGTGCCGAAACGGTTGTGACCGTGTGCTACGACTTCCCGGGCAATTCCGTTCTCACGAGCGAACGCTTTCTGATCGAGGGAGAGAGCATCCGGGAAAGCAATCAGACCCAGATCGCGGAAAGCTGCGACGGTCTCTGAAGCACCGGCCACGCGATGGGAATCGGGCCTGAGAGTTTGATAACTGTCTGTGAAAAATGGTGCCCCCGGACGGACTCGAACCGCCGACCCCCTGATTACAAATCAGGTGCTCTACCAACTGAGCTACAAGGGCATCCGGCGCTCCGTTAGCACAAACCGCGCAAGAGTGAAATCAAAACTGGCATCGATCATGTCCGATCCCCATATGAATGCGACTTCGTTTGCCTTTGCAGGCAAACGCCCACATGCTAACCGATAGCTGCCCGCCGCGAATTCAAGGCCTGTCCGACCGCCATGACCCAACAAACAATGGCCCTCGCCTTCGTTTCCGCCGACACCGAGGATGCCCAGGAAGCGGCAAAGCGGTTGTCGGCGCTCTATGGCCAGGAACGGCCCGAGGATGCTGACGTCATCGTGGCGCTTGGCGGTGACGGTTTCATGCTGCACACGCTCCGCGAAACGATGAGCGCGGGAAAACGCATCTATGGCATGAATCGCGGCTCAATCGGCTTTCTGATGAATGAATACCGAGAGCGCGGCCTGCGCGAGCGCGTCGCCGCTGCAATTCCCGAAACCGTGCGCCCGCTGCAGATGGAGGCCATCGATGCCGATGGCAACAGGGTCCGGGCACTCGCCGTCAACGAGGTCTCGCTTCTGCGTCAGTCATACCAGGCAGCGAAGATCCGCATTGCCATTGACGACAAGGTACGCCTGGAAGAACTGATCTGTGACGGCGTCATGGTGGCAACGCCTGCCGGCTCCACGGCCTATAACCTGTCCGCTCACGGCCCCATTCTCCCGCTGGATGCGCCCCTGCTGGCGCTTACCCCCGTCAGCCCGTTTCGTCCGCGCCGGTGGCGCGGGGCCCTGCTCTCCAACCAGGCGACGGTGCGTTTCGATATCCTCGAACCTGAAAAACGACCGGTGAACGCGGTTGCCGACCACACCGAGATCAAGTCAGTCGTGTCGGTGACGGTCCGCGAATCGCACCAGGAAACCGTGACCGTTCTGTTCGACGAGAGCCATTCCTGGAACGAACGCATCCTCTCCGAGCAGTTCCGTTACTGAACAATAGCTGACTTTACGGCAAGTGATCTGTTGACATCACACGCGACAGGCCGTACGCCCTCGAGGGATTCGGGGTTCCAAGGCCTCACAGGGCGGCACCACGCCGCAAACACAAAGACAGCCGAAACGTGCCAGCAGAAGAACAAGACACCGCTCAGGAAGCGTTGACATTTTCCGATCTGGGCCTGTCCCAGAAGGTCCTCTCCGCCGTGGCCGATGCGGGCTACACGCAACCCACACCGATCCAGGCAGGCGCCATCCCGCACGCCCTGGCCGGCAAGGATGTGCTGGGCATTGCCCAGACGGGGACTGGAAAGACAGCGTCCTTCGTCCTACCCATGCTCACGCGACTGGAGCGCGGACGCGCCAGGGCGCGCATGCCCCGGACGCTCATCCTGGAGCCGACACGGGAGCTCGCTGCGCAGGTCGAGGAGAATTTTGTCAAATATGGCAAGAACCATCGGCTCAACATCGCGCTTCTGATCGGCGGCGTTTCGTTCGACGAGCAGGAAAAGAAGCTGGAGCGCGGCGCCGATGTGCTGATCGCGACGCCAGGGCGTCTGCTCGATCATTTTGAGCGGGGAAAACTTCTTCTGACCGGTGTGGAAATCCTCGTGATCGACGAGGCCGACCGCATGCTCGACATGGGTTTCATCCCTGACATCGAGCGCATCTGTAAGCTCATTCCCTTCACGCGGCAGACCCTCTTCTTCTCGGCCACCATGCCGCCCGAGATCACCAAGCTCACCGAGCAGTTTCTACAGGCGCCGGTCCGCGTGGAGGTCTCGCGACCGGCAACCACCGCAACCAACATCACGCAGCGCTTTGTCAAAAGCGGTGCCAAGCCCTGGGAAAAGCGCGAGCGCCTGCGGTCGCTGATCGATTCTCAGGGTGACACGCTGAAAAACGCGATCATCTTCTGCAATCGCAAGAGCGAAGTGGCGACGCTGTTCCGTTCACTGGTCCGTCACGAATATGACGCCGGCGCGCTCCATGGAGACATGGATCAGCGCGCGCGGATGGCAATGCTGGAAAATTTCCGCAAAGGGAATCTGAAGCTGCTCGTCGCATCCGACGTCGCAGCACGCGGGCTCGACATCCCCGATGTGAGCCACGTTTTCAATTTCGACATTCCCACACATGCCGACGATTATGTGCATCGTATCGGCCGTACCGGCCGCGCGGGCCGCAAGGGTGCAGCGTTCACGCTGATTACCAAGGCGGATCGCAAATACATGGACTCGATCGAGAAGCTCATCGGCCAGGATGTCGAATGGCTGGACGGCGATCTCTCGACGCTCCAAGTGGAAGAAGGAACCGACGAACACAAGCGCGGACGCGGAGCAAAACGCGACAGCAAGAAGGACGCGGCAGGCGACGACAGAAAGCCTTCCGGCAGAAAGTCGCGCAAGGACGAAATCAAGTCCGAGAATGCCGAGCGCAAGGCAAAGCAGGACAAACCAGAACTCCGCCCAGAACCCCGCAAAGAGCAGCGACGCCATCAGCGCGAGGAAGACACCACTGTCGGCTTCGGCGAAGACGTGCCTGCGTTCATGAAGATCCCGGTCAGGACCTGAAGCCGCACGGGATGAGCGAATGAATAAAGCCGCTGCTGGAGCCTTCCCGCAGTGGCTTTTTTTCACGAATGATTATTTCTTCCTGCTTCGCAGCCCTGCCTCGAACGCACGGCGCGCCCAAAGCGTCACTTCTTCAGGGTCGTCGATCGCGTGGTCAGGTATGCTCCAGTAGGGCATGGCAACCGGCCCCCGCCCCCTGTGGCCCGCCGGAACCCATTGCCGTGCACCGGCCGCTTTGAAAGCCGGCGCGGTCTGCGCATCGGCCTTCAGCAATATATCTCCGCCGACCAGCAGGGCGAAAACTACTCCCTGATGGTAAATTCCCTTGCCGCCGAACATGCGCCGAATGGTAACGGGACCGAGCCCTGCGAAAAGATCGCGTATGGCGTCGTCGTCCACCGCCCGCCCGTCAGGCAGTGCCGCGCGCTTCGGCAAGCGCTTTGAGGTCCGCAGGCTTCAGCTCGATGGATTCACCGCAGCCGCAGGCGGAAGTCTGGTTGGGATTCTTGAAGGTAAAGCCGGTGCGCAGCTTCGTCACCTCGAAATCGAGTTCGGTGCCGAGCAGGAAAAGCGCTGCTTCTGGCGCCACATAGACATGCGCCCCCCCATATTCCACATGGTCGTCCTTTGGATCAGGTTCCGTCACCAGATCGACCGTATACTCCATGCCGGCGCAGCCGCCCTTCTTGATGCCGACCCGCACGCCTCTGGCGCCGTCTCGGGCGGACACGATTTCACGCACGCGGTTTGCCGCAGCGTCGGTCATCGTCATCACTTGAAATCGGCTCATAAAAATCTCCGTTCACAGCGAGTACAAGGCTCGCGGAATGGTCATGTGCGAAAGATGGGCAGGATTCGACCGTGTTGCAAGAGCAGCATTCAATACCACCCGACAGCGAACTGCGCCTCTTCCGACATCCTGTCCGGCGTCCACGGCGGATCGAACACCATCGTCACCTCGACATCGCCCACGCCCTCGACACTGCTTACGGCGTTCTGCACCCAGCCGGGCATCTCGCCCGCCACAGGGCAACCGGGCGCCGTCAGGGTCATGTCGATCTTGACCGACCGGTCATCCTCGATATCGACCTTGTAGATCAGACCGAGTTCATAAATGTCAGCCGGGATTTCCGGATCGTAGACCGTCTTCAGCGCGCTAACGATGTCGTCTGTCAGGCGTGCAAGCTCTTCCTGCGGAATGGAAGACGTCTTGGCTTCCATCTCCCGAGGGGCTGTGGCCTCGACAGTCTGGTCCGTATCCTGCGGTGTATCAGTCATCTTGTTCACCCGAAAAAACGCCGCGCTTTCTCAAGCGCTTCAGCGAGGGCGTCGACCTCCTCGCGTGTATTATACATGCCGAACGATGCACGGCATGTGGAGGTGACTCCGAAATGTTTCAAGAGCGGCTGGGCGCAATGCGTCCCGGCTCTGACGGCGACACCTGCCCGGTCGATCACCATCGACACATCATGGGCATGGATGCCCTGGAGCTCGAACGACACGATGGCGCCTTTGTCCGGCGCATTGCCAAAAATCCGCAGCGAATTGATGCGGCCAAGCTGCTCGTGTGCATAGCGCACCAGATCGGCCTCGTAAGCCGCAATCGCCTCGCGGCCAATGCCTTCCATATAGTCCAGCGCCGCGCCAAGCCCGATCGCCTGCACGATGGGCGGCGTACCGGCTTCGAAACGGTGCGGCGGATCGTTGTAGGTGACATTGTCGAGCGTCACGTCCTCGATCATCTCGCCGCCGCCCTGGAAGGGCCGCATGGCTGCAAGGCGCTCCTTCTTGCCATAGAGCACGCCAATGCCCGACGGACCGTAGAGCTTGTGCCCGGTGCAGACATAGAAATCGCAGTCGAGCGCCTGCACGTCGACCGGCAGGTGGACAGCGCCCTGGCTGCCATCGACCAGAACCGGAATCCCGCGCTCATGGGCGATCCGTATGATCTCCTTGAGCGGCGTGACGGTGCCAAGCACATTCGACATATGCGTGATGGCGACGAGCTTCGTGCGGTCGGTCAGCGTCTTCTCGAACGCCTCGACCGCGAGCACACCTTCCTCATCGACCGGGATCCAGGCGAGTTTTGCGCCATGGCGCTCGCGCAGGAAATGCCAGGGCACGATGTTGGAGTGATGCTCCATGATCGACAGAACGATCTCGTCGCCCTCGCCGATATTGGGCATCGCATGGCCATAGGCGACGGTGTTGATCGCCTCGGTGGCCGACTTGGTGAAAATGATCTGATCGGTGCTTTCCGCATTCAGGAAGCGCCGGACCGTTTCACGCGCCTTTTCATACGCATCCGTGGCGGCGTTCGAGAGAAAATGCAGGCCGCGATGAACATTGGCATATTCATTGCTGTAGGCGTGCGTGATCGCATCGATGACCGCCTGCGGTTTCTGCGCCGATGCGCCATTGTCGAGATAAACGAGCGGCTTGCCGTAAACCTCGCGCGCAAGGATGGGGAAATCCCGGCGAACGGCTTCAACGTCATAGCGCATAGTGTCGACCTTATGGTCCATTTCGAAACCCCGCGTGCCCGCCCTTCGCTCAGAAAGGCGGGCGTGAGTGGTTTAGGATTAGCCGTGCGTGGCAAACCAGTCGACCAGCCTGGCCTCCAGCGCCTCGATCACGGTTTCATCCTCGAGCTCCTCGATAACCTCGGCCACGAAGGCCTTGACCAGCAGACCACGTGCAGTCTTCTCGTCGATGCCGCGCGCCATCATGTAGAAGAGGTGCTCGTATTCGATATCGGTCACCGTCGCGCCGTGGCCGCAGGCCACATCGTCGGCGAAGATCTCGAGTTCCGGCTTGGAAGAGAACCCGCCTTCATCGGTCAGCAACAGCGTGTTGCAGGCCATCTTGGCGTCGGTTTTCTGAGCGTCCTTCGCAACGCGGATCTGCCCTTGAAACACGCCATTGGCCTTGCCCGTCACGACATTGCGGAACGTCTCAGTGGAGACCGTGTCGGGAGCCAGGTGATCGAGCACCATGGTCACGTCGCAATGGGTCTCGCCGCCAAGCAGGTTCACGCCGCGAAGCTTGAACTCGGAGCCCTCGCCCCGCGCGACAACCTTCACTTCCTGGCGAACCAGCTTGCCGCCGCTGTTCATGATGAAGAGCGTGAGGCTCGAATCCTTGCCAAGCGAAGCCGTAAACTGGCCAAGATAGGCCGCATCGTCCGGCTGCTCCTGAAGCAGGATCCACAGCACATTCGCGCCATCGCCAACGTCCAGATGCGTGACGGACGATGCAAGCGCATCGCCGGCGCCGGTCTGGCGCTCGATGATGGTCGCCTTTGAGCCGGCTGCCGCATCGACCACGAAACGGCCATGCACCTGACCGCCCGCATGAATGTTCTGAAGCTCGACCGGACGGCTGAGCTCTGCGCCTTCGGCGATGTCGAGCCAGTAGCCATCCGAAACGAAGGCTGCGTTGATCGCGCCGACGGCGTCGAACCGGTCGGAAGCCGTCAGCCATTCGGCAGGCAGCGCGCCGTCCTGCAGCTTGTCGGCCAGCGTGGCAATGGTCAGGCCCTCGGGGCCCTCATCGCGGCCATGCGCAGAGCCGTTCAGCACCGGCAGAACGAGCGCGTTTTCGATCAGCGGTGAAACCGCCTCGGCATTGGCGACCGGCTTGAAATCCGGAACGACGGAGAGAAGCCGGCGCAGATCGGTGTAGTGCCAGGCTTCGACGCGGCGCGTGGGCAGGCCCTGCTTGAGGAGCTCGAGCGCCTCATCGCGGCGGACGGTGACCTCGGCATCGCCCGGCAGGTCGGAAAAACGGCTGGAATAGCCGTTGACCAGCGCCGTTTCGGCCTCCGTCAGCGTGTTTTGAGCATGAAGGTTCATCTCGTCACCTCAAGCGGCTGCGTCGATGACGCCGGCGTAACCGTTCTTCTCCAGCTCAAGCGCCAGATCCTTGTCGCCAGACTTGATGACCTGGCCGCGGTAGAGAACGTGAACCGTGTCGGGAACGATATAGTCGAGAAGACGCTGGTAGTGTGTGATCACCAGCACGGCGCGATCAGGCGAACGCAAGGCATTTACGCCATCGGCAACAATCTTCAGCGCATCGATGTCGAGGCCGGAATCGGTCTCGTCCAGAATGCAGAGTTTTGGCTCCAGAAGCTTCATCTGCAGGATTTCGGCCCGCTTCTTCTCACCGCCAGAGAAGCCGACATTGAGCGGACGCTTGAGCATGTCCATGCTCATGTCGAGTTCGTCGGCGGCAGCGCGAACGCGCTTCAGCATCTCGGGGATCTTCAGCTCTTCTTCACCGCGCGCCTTGCGCTGCGCGTTGATGGCGGTCTTGAGGAACTCCATCGTGGCAACGCCCGGAATCTCCAGCGGGTACTGGAAGGCGAGGAAAATGCCGGCGGCGGCGCGCTCGGCCGGATCCATCTCCAGAATGGACTCGCCATTGTAGAGGATCTCGCCCTCGGTCACCTCATAGTCGTCACGACCTGCGAGAATGTAGGACAGCGTGGACTTGCCGGAGCCGTTCGGCCCCATGATCGCGGCCACTTCGCCGGCTTTTACGGTCAGGTTGAGGCCACGAATGATCTCCGTGCCATCCTCGGCGATGCGGGCGTGCAGATTTTTGATTTCAAGCATGATTTTTTCCAAACAAATGCGCCGGCCTCAGCCGACTGAACCTTCAAGCGAAATACCGATGAGCTTCTGCGCCTCCACGGCGAACTCCATCGGCAGTTCCTGGATGACGTCCTTGACGAAGCCGTTGACGATGAGCGCGATGGCCTCTTCCTCGGGAATGCCGCGCTGCATGACGTAAAACAGCTGGTCCTCGGAAATCTTCGACGTGGTCGCCTCGTGCTCGAACTGCGCAGTGGCGTTCTTCGCTTCGATATAGGGCACCGTGTGTGCGCCGCAGTCATTTCCGATCAGCAGGCTGTCGCACTGGGTGAAGTTACGGGCGTTGGCCGCCTTGCGGTGCGCCGAAACCTTTCCACGATAGGTATTCTGCGACTTGCCGGCGGAGATGCCCTTGGAGATGATGCGGCTCGACGTGTTCTTGCCCAGATGCAGCATCTTGGTGCCGGAATCGATCTGCTGATGGCCGTTGGAAACGGCAATCGAGTAGAACTCGCCGCGGCTGTTGTCGCCACGCAGGATGCAGGACGGGTACTTCCAGGTGATCGCCGAACCGGTCTCGACCTGGGTCCAGGAAATCTTGGAGTTGTTGCCCCGGCAATCGCCGCGCTTGGTGACGAAATTGTAGATGCCGCCCTTGCCCTCGGAATCACCCGGGTACCAGTTCTGGACCGTGGAGTACTTGATCTCCGCATCGTCCAGCGCGATCAGCTCGACCACGGCGGCGTGCAGCTGGTTTTCGTCGCGCTGCGGCGCGGTGCAGCCTTCCAGATAGGACACATAGGCGCCCTCTTCCGCGATGATAAGCGTGCGCTCGAACTGGCCGGTGTTTCGCTCGTTGATGCGGAAATAGGTCGATAATTCCATCGGGCAGCGCACGCCCTTCGGCACATAGACGAAGGAGCCATCAGTAAAGACGGCCGAGTTCAGCGCAGCATAGAAATTGTCCGACACCGGCACGACGGAACCCAGATATTTCTGGATCAGCTCGGGGTGCTCGCGGATCGCCTCGGAGATCGAGCAGAAGATCACGCCGGCCTTGGCGAGTTCCTTCTTGAACGTGGTCACGACCGAAATGGAATCGAACACCGCATCAACCGCAACGCGGCCGGAGCTGTAGACATTGTCGCTCGGGTCCTCGTTCAGCTCACTCGGCTCGCCCTGCTTGCGCACGCCGGCGAGAATTTCCTGCTCCCTCAACGGGATACCGAGCTTTTCGTAAGTCTTGAGCAATTCCGGATCGACTTCGTCCAGCGACTTCGGGCCGGTCTGGTTCTTCGGCGCTGCGTAGTAGTGCAGATCCTGAAAGTCAATCTTGGGATAGCTGACGCGCGCCCAGCTCGGCTCTTCCATGGCCTGCCAGCGCTTGTAGGCGTTCAGCCGCCATTCCGTCATCCACTCCGGCTCTTCCTTCTTGGCCGAGATGAAGCGGATGATGTCTTCGTTCAGGCCCTTGGGAGCCAGATCGCTTTCAATGAGGGTTTCGAAACCATATTTGTACTGGTCCACATCGATCATGCGGACCTGATCAATCGTCTCCTGCACGGCAGGCATATGCGTTCTCCATCCATGCCGGGGTCAAGGCCCGGCCGTCTTCAAATTGTGCACACCCTGATTGCCTTGTGGCAAACCTGATGTAGTGCTTCGGAGCGGACGTTTCATCCGGTCACATATTAAATATGTGTCTTTTTCTCCATTTTTATTCTCTTCACCATCGATTTTTCCCTTTCGACCACGCTACGCGGCCTGCATCCCCGTCCCGGTGGCATTCTTTCGCCGCTTTGCAATACCGGCCAGCGCCGCGTCGAACAGCGCCAAATCCTGTTCACTCGTCGAGTGTCCGATGGAAACCCGCAATGCGCTTGCTTCGTCGCCCTGCCCCATGGCCTGCAGCACATGACTGGGACCGACCCGGCCGGATGAACAGGCAGAGCCCGCCGACAGCGCAACGCCGCCGAGGTCGAACGCGATCTGGGCAGTCTCGGCCTTCATGCCGGGAATGGAAAAGAAGCTCGTGTTGGCAACCCGCTGTACGTCGCGGCCGTGGATGACGGCGTCCGGCACATGCTTCAGAATAGTGGCCTCGAACCGGTCCCGCATGGTGGAAAGCGCCGCCATGCGGCCCAACCCTTCAAACGCCTCGGCAGCGGCAGCGCCAAAACCGGCGATGGCAGCGAGATTTTCAGTGCCCCCGCGATGCCCTTTTTCCTGGCCGCCGCCATGAATCAGCGGCTCCGGCATCATCAGGTCGGCACTTCCAACCACTGCGCCAGCCCCCTTGGGCCCGCCGATCTTGTGCGAGGAAAGAATGATGTAGTCAGTGTAACCCAATGAAACATCTACAGGAATACGGCCTGCAGCCTGTACGGCATCAAACACGGTGGTCGCACCGTGGGCCTTGGCCATACGCCCAATTTCCTCTATCGGCTGAACAATGCCGGTTTCATTGTTCACCGCGTGCACGGCAACCAGCGGCAGACCGGCATTGCGATCATGCGCAGCAAGCAGGGTTTCCAGTTCCGCAAGATCAATCAAACCGTCAGGTCGCACCGGTATCGTCTTGATGTCACTTTGTGAAAACCGGCCACCCTTCAGAATACAGGGATGATCAGAGGCACTCACATAAAGCGCAGAAAATCCGAGCGGTGCCCGCCCCATTTTCCAGCGCGGCGTGAGCAGCATTGCCGCAGCTTCCGTTGCACCGGACGTAAAGATCACATGCTCGGGACGCGCGCCAGCCAGTCGGGCAACGTGCGTGCGTGCGTCTTCCAGCACGCGCCTGGCTCCCCGCCCTTCGGTATGAACCGACGAGGGATTCGCCGGCATCGACAGCGCGTCAAGCATCGCCACCCGTGCCCGCTCGAGAAGCGGCGCACTGGCATTGAAGTCGAGATATGCCCGGGTTGCCGACATAGACCTTCCGCTTTTCTCCGCGAATCCGCTGTCTGCTTCACGCCTTCCGGGCCAAACTTGGCCGCAGTGACGTAATTTCCTTGAATTTTCAGGGCGAGCCGTCCTATTTACCCGGCTTGCCGACATGATGATCGCTTGCGCATCATCATTTTTGAACAATTCTAAACTAGCTTCTATGGAGGCGTCGGCGTCGCGTCAAGGGTTAAGGAACATCGTTCCCTGTGTAACCCGATATGCTGCGATGCCCAATGTGGAGTACTCATGCCTGAGGTCATTTTTGCCGGGCCTGCCGGACGTCTGGAAGGACGGTATCAGCCGTCGAAGGAAAAGAACGCTCCAATCGCGCTCATCCTCCACCCACATCCGCATTTCGGCGGCACGATGAACAACAAGATCGTCTACGATCTCTTCTACATGTTCCAGAGCCGGGGCTTCACCACGCTGCGCTTCAACTTCCGTGGCATCGGCCGAAGCCAGGGCGCCTTCGATCACGGCACCGGCGAGCTGTCGGATGCGGCTGCAGCGCTCGACTGGGTGCAGTCGCTGCATCCCGATTCGAAAAACTGCTGGATCGCCGGCTATTCCTTCGGTGCCTGGATCGGCATGCAGCTCCTGATGCGCCGCCCCGAGATCGAGGGGTTCATGTCCATCTCGCCACAGCCGAATCTCTACGACTTCTCCTTCCTGGCCCCCTGCCCGTCATCCGGCCTGATTATTCATGGCGATGCCGACAAGGTTGCACCGCCCGCCGACGTTCAGGGCCTGGTTGACAAGCTGCAGTCACAGAAGGGCATTACGATCACCCAGAAAACCATGCCCGGCGTGAACCACTTCTATACCGATCACGTCGACGAACTGATCGGAGAGTGTTCGGACTATCTGGACCGCCGTCTGCGTGGCGAGCTTTCCGAACCCCGCCCGAAACGCCTGAAATAGACCGTCGCGCGGATGCGTCATACTGCCTCGCTTCCGCCAGAATCCAAAGAGCCTGAAAGACCATGACCGCCTTCAAATCCGACTTCCTGCGCACGCTCAGCGAACGCGGGTTCATCCACCAGACTTCCGACGACGCGGGTCTCGATGAACTGTTCCGGAACGAGACGGTTACGGCCTATATCGGCTTTGATCCGACCGCACCGAGCCTGCATGCCGGCGGTCTGATCCAGATCATGATGCTGCACTGGATGCAGCAGACCGGCCACCGCCCGGTCGCCCTGATGGGCGGCGGCACCGGCATGGTCGGCGACCCCTCGTTCAAGGATGAGGCGCGCAAGCTGATGACGCCGGAAACGATTGCCGACAACATTGCAGGCATCAAGAAGGTGTTCGCCAACTACCTGACCTTCGGTGACGGCCCGCAGGACGCGCTGATGGTCAACAATGCCGACTGGCTTCTGGACATCAATTATCTGGAATTCCTGCGCGATGTGGGTCGCCACTTCTCGGTCAACCGCATGCTGTCGTTCGATTCGGTGAAGCTGCGCCTCGACCGCGAGCAGTCTCTGTCGTTCCTGGAATTCAACTACATGATCCTCCAGGCCTACGATTACGTCGAGCTGAACAGGCGGCTCGGCTGCCGCCTGCAGATGGGCGGCTCGGACCAGTGGGGCAACATCGTCAACGGCATCGATCTCGGCCACCGCATGGGCACGCCGCAGCTCTACGCCCTTACCTCGCCGCTTCTGACCACGTCGTCGGGCGCGAAGATGGGCAAGAGCGCCGACGGCGCTGTCTGGCTCAACCCGGATATGCTCGGCGCCTACGATTTCTGGCAGTACTGGCGCAACACCGAAGATGCCGACGTCGAGCGTTTCCTCAAGCTCTACACGACGATGCCACTCGATGAGATCGCCCGCCTTGCGGCGTTGCACGGAGCCGAGCTTAACGAGGCCAAGAAGGTCCTCGCCACCGAGGTGACGGCGATGCTCCATGGCCGCGAGGCCGCAGAAGAGGCTGCAGAGACGGCGCGCAAGACTTTTGAGGAAGGCGCTCTGGCGCAGACCCTGCCGACCATCGAAGTGGAGCGCTCGGCGCTCGAGGAAGGCGTCGGCGTTCTGGCGCTTTTCGTAACCGCAGGCCTTGCCGCCTCCAATGGCGAGGCGCGCCGGCATGTGAAGGGTGGCGCAGTGCGCCTCAACGACCAGCCTGTCAGCGATGACCGGCAGGCCGTGACCCTCGACAACCTCACCGAGGAAGGCGTGGTAAAACTCTCGCTCGGCAAGAAGAAGCACGTGCTTCTGCGTCCGGTCTGAGGCGCACGAAGCACGGCGCTCTCGCAAATGGCGTGCGCTCGAATGGCGCACGCTTTCTTTTATCGAAACTCGAAAATCTGCCGGAAAATGCCGGGAGCGATGGCCGAGATGGGATTCACTTCCATCTGTGGCTCAGCCAGCTTGCCGTAAAGCCGGTAGGTGATGCCGATCAAACCGCGATCGCGTCCATTCCCAAGGAGACCGCCGAACACGGGAATCTCGCCAAAGATCCGGTTCAGGCCGTAAAGCGGCATGAAAGTGCCTGTGATCGCGATGTTGTTGTCTGCGTCGAACAGGGTTCCCTGAAATGTTGTGCCGATCAGCGGCCCACGCAGCACGCCATCCTTCAGTTCGAGACGGCCCGGGCCTTTCAGCACCGTCGCATAGCCACGTTCGAAACTGATCCTGTTGGCATCCACCTCGCCATTGTTCTCGGTTGCCGACACCAGCGAACGAAGACGGGGCTCGTCGACGATGAAGAAGTTCTCGGCCGAGACACGGCCGCTCAGCACCCCACCATTTCCCTCGCTCAGCGAGAGGGCCATCTGCCCCCCTTCCATATTCGCGTAGAAATCGACAAAACGCATGACCGCGCCGGCATCGGAGGAATTGGCCGCAATGCCGCTGGCGTCCCGCGCCAGCGTCACGGCACCGCCCGATGCCGTTTTGGCAGTCAGATCGAGACGGCCCGGCCCACGCTGCGACGATGCATACTTCAGGGAAACGTCCCGCAACACCGCCCCGCCGAAGCCGGACACACGCGCAAGTTTCGCATCCAGGGTCACGCTCGCGCTTTCTGCTTCGGATGCGCCACCTCCCGCGCCCCTCTGTTCCGCCCCGAGATAGTGCTTGATCAAAGACCGGCCATCCAGCGCGGCACCGCGAACGGTCACCCTGTAATTCCTGTCCGAACGATCGATCGAAACCGAGAAGTCGTCACCGCGGTTAAGTCGCGCTCTTTCAAAACGTGCGCTGGAGAGATTCCCACCGGCAATGGTAATACCTCCTTCAGCCGAAAACGTTTCTCCGGACAGCCTGAAATCCGTCAGTGTCATCGAGGACGGCTTTTCATCAAGAACGAAGGATGCCGTCGCCGGAATGCCCGCGCCCTTGCTCCAGTTGATCCATGGCAGCGTCAGACGCGTCTTGTCGAGCTTGACCGTCAGAGCCTTGCGGCCGTTGCCAAGCTCGGAATAGTCGACCGTCATCGGGCCAGAGAGAATCTCGTCGAGGCCCGGAACCACTTTGTTTCGCAGCCTGTCGTCCAGCGTCAGCTGAATCCTGCGCGACCGCTCCACTCCGGTCTCACCGAAAGGCTCCACGAGCTCCAGTCGTGCCGGAATGCCGTTGAGGGTTGCCGAGGCGGATATATCCGCCCTTCCCGGCTCGACCATCAGGACACCGCTGGCATCGGCGACCGTCTGCCCGTCAAAAGGTTTTGAGATCGAGAGATTCCTGTATTCGAGCGTCGCCTGCCAGCCGAGATCTTCGCGCGGTATACCGTCGCTCAGAGGAATATCCGCCTTCACATGCCCTGTGACATCTCCTGTCACATCCTGAGGCGCAAGATCGATCCTGTCGGAAACGTCGATCGGTTCATAAGATGCGAGCTCGATGATCGCCGGTGCCTTTCCGGCGACATCGATCTCCAGCTTGCCGATGCGTGGCTTGATATGTGCATTGCGAACCCTGAGCGATCCGTTGCTCGCCGCAACCCTGCGCCCGCTCGGCATGAACACCGTCCCTGCTTCGATACCGATGTCGATATCTGCGCCCTGAAAGGCGATACGGCCGACGGCATCACGCACCGGCGGGATCCGGCCGGCGATGTCGAACCGTGCATCTGCGACCTCGAAGGCTCCGCTGACTTCTTCATTGTCCAGCGGCTTGCCATTGCCGAAACGCCCCGGTGGAACGCGCAGGCGCAGATTACCTTCAACAACCCGCCCGCCGAACAGGTTTTCCAGCACCCATTCCCGCGCGCCGGAAGCGGCAAACCATGGCCAGAACTGCTTCACCTCATGCGTCGGCATGCCCTTGGTGTAAACGGCGAGCGAAAGACCCGGCGTCTTGCCCGCCACAATGGTCACGGCAGCGCTTGCGGTGATCACCCCCGACGTTGTGGCTATGCGGATCGTGTCACCGATGATCCGACCGCTTCCCGTATCGATGCGGCCCGAAACCCCGGCAACGAACGGCACGGCGGCTTCAGGTGAATCGATCGGCGCAATCGTCGATCTGCCGCTGGCAAGATCGAAACGATAGACTGCGCTCCCGGCATCCGGGTTTTCTACCGGAACAATCCGGCCGGTGAAATCGAAGGCCGAGCGACCGACGATCAGGCTTGCCTGGTTGATGACAATCATCCCCGTATCGTTTTCAACCGCGGCGCGAATGCGCCCTGTCGCCGTCAATACACCGTCTTCGCCAAGATCGAAGGGCGCCTCCTCCAGAGCCAGTTCAAATTGCAGCCTTCCCTTGCCGCTTTCGGTCTCCCCGCCGCTGAGTGAAATGCGCACCGCTTCGAGAAGACCAGCCGTGCGGCGCGTCTGCCCCGAGACCGTGCGCGCGGCTTCCAGAAGCGATGGCTTTGGCGCCGCGATCTCGACATCGAGCGATTTGATCGGCCCCTCACGCGCGGGCCGCAAAGCGGTTCCAGACAGCTCAATGTTGCGGTCATCGAAAGTGACACTGCTCTTGAAGTCCAGTTTGCCGGAAGGTGCCATCGAAGCATTGGCGTCAATGGCGAGGCTGCGCTGGGTCGTTTCGTCCACAACGACAACCACGTCGCGCAGGCGAAGATAACGCGTTCCCGTACGCTCGGTCAGCGCGTAGACGCGCCGGAGCCCGTCGAAAACGTCTTTCTCGATCACGCGCGGATCGACAGTTTTTTTCCAGCGGGCGACCGCGGCCACTTCCTCGGGACGCGAGGAGAGACTGGCCAGTTGCACCCGAGCGCCGGTAATTTCCGCGCTGCCCACCTGCACCTGCCCCCTGAGCAGGGGCAGGAGCCTGAAACCGAAATGCAGCGTGTCCGCGTCGATCAGCGTCTCACCGGTTTCAGCCTTTGTGAGATTAACATCGCGAATTTCGAGCGCGATCAGACTGCGATCGCTCAGAACGATCCGAAGGCTCCCCATGGTCGCCTCGACTTCGTACCCCGCCAGCGCTGTCAGGGCTTTTTGAGCAGCCGAACGCAATCGATCCTGGCCGAAGGAGCCGGTTCCGAGGAATTGAATGGCCACGCCAAGGGAAACGAGAAGCGCGATCGTGACGAAAAGACCGCCGATGCACCGCCTTAGCCATAGCCACATGAGCGAGCGTCTCAAAACCCGGCGAGCCCTGTCATGGGTAGACGGATACGTTTCCAGAGCCGCTATCTCGCCGCGCTTGAACCTGACCTTCCTGTGAGGAGCACCTTCCTGATCCAAAACCGTTCCCGTCGACACTCAGCAGCCATGGACGAATCCACCGACATCATTATATCTCTCCCTTTCATCGGCTATCCACAAACAGGGGAAAGAAAATGACAGAACCCGTCAAAGGAAGCGAAGCTCCGGATTTTTCACTGCCTGGTGATGGCGGCAGCGAAATCAGACTTTCGGACTTCCGCGGGAAGACCGTGGTTCTCTTCTTTTACCCCAAAGACGACACCAGTGGCTGCACCGCCGAGGCAATCGATTTTACCGCCTTCAAACCCGAATTCGATGCGCTGGATACGGTTTTGCTCGGGATGTCTCCCGATAGCCCCAAGAGCCATGACAAGTTCAAGGACAAGCACGCTCTCACAATCAGCCTCGTGTCCGACCAGGACAAGGAAACGCTCCAGGCTTATGGCGTGTGGGTCGAGAAAAGCATGTATGGGCGCAAATATATGGGTGTCGAGCGCTCCACCTTCCTGATTGGCCCGGACGGCCGCATCGCCGAGACGTGGCGCAAGGTGAAGGTGCCAGGCCATGCGCAGGCGGTGCTCGACGCCGCCAAAGCGCTCAAACAGAACGGTGAATAGTCGCAGGCCCTATCCCGCGCCTGTTACGACAAAAGCCCGCAAAAGCCGTTGGTAACGAGCCTGCCGGACCGCATTTGGCGCCACATCCAGCCGCACACGAAAAGCTTTGTTAACCCTAATCAAGTGTAATCGACATCGAATTTGGTCCCTTGAACATAAGTTCGATTCTCGATGCGCCCACAGCAATCCGCGGTTTTTGGTAAACGCAAGGAACCCCATACGATCATCATCGCACGGGGCGACAAGATACGGCACTTCACCGTCCGGCCCTGGGTTGCTGCAATGGTGGGCTCAGCCGTTGCAGCGCTTGCCATCGGTTATCTTCTCGCCACTTCCTATCTGGTGCTCCGCGACGATCTGATCGGTGCGACCGTCGCCCGCCAGGCGCGCCTTCAGCAGGCTTACGAGGATCGAATCTCCGCCCTGCGTGCACAGCTCGATCGAGTTACCAGCCGGCAGCTCCTCGATCAGCAGTTCATGCAGGAAAAGGTAGGCGAACTGCTTGCCCGGCAGGACCAGTTGACCAAACGGCAAAGTCGCCTCGCTCCGGTGCTCAATCGAGCGGGCGCCGAACTGCTTCCCGAGAATGCGCCGGTGCCCGTCCCCAGGCCCCAGATCAAGGCTGAAACCGACCAGCTGCTTGACCCGACAAAAACCGGAAGCATCGCTGTCGCCTCGTTTGCCCCTTCGGCCAGAGACACGGTTCCCTGGCCGCTGCGCGCCCAGACATCCCAGCAGAGTGGACAATTGTCAGCAGCCGACAAGGCGGACTATCTGTTTGTGAAGCTCAATCGCGCGCTGGAATCCATTGAAACAGACCAGATCGACAGCGTGAGGCTGCTCGCCGAAGACGCCTATCAGACTGCCGACGCCATCGCCGGTACCTTGGAAGATGTTGGCCTGACGATTCCTGAAGATGACAGGGAGCAGAACGTTGGTGGTCCGCTTCTCGCCGCCACCTCGGCCCTTGTCTTCGAGGATCAGGTACGGGAACTGGATGAAGCACTCTCCCATCTGAACGAGGTGAAAACGAAGGCAAAGCGGCTCCCGCTGGCGAGCCCGTCACCTGGCGCACCGATATCAAGCCGGTTTGGTGCACGAAAGGATCCGTTTCTCGGTCGCCTGGCACATCACTCGGGAATCGACTTCCGAGCCCGCCGTGGCGCCCCAATCCACGCGACCGGCGCCGGAACCGTCGTCAAGGCAGGCTGGAACGGCGGCTATGGACGCATGGTGGAGATCGACCATGGAAACGGCCTGACGACGCGCTACGCTCACATGAGCAAGATTCTCGTAAAGACCGGGGACAAAGTGGATGTCGGCACGAAGGTGGGCAAGGTGGGCTCCAGCGGCCGCTCCACAGGTCCGCACCTTCATTATGAAGTGCGCAGATCCGGCGCAGCCATCAACCCATCCCGCTTCATCTCGGCGGGACGAAAGATCGCCAAATATCTCGAAAGCAATTCCTGAACATAAAAACGGGCGGACGTCATGCGTCCGCCCGTATTGTCATGTGCAGCCGGAAGACCGGCCAGAGCATCGGACCGAGAAGTGGGATCCGATTTTCGGGGCATTCCGGTGCTCCATCAATAGTCTAGATCGTTCTTTTTGCGTCCGGATGGACGCATGGCGATCTAGGCCAGGTCCTCGACCTCCGCACCATCACTGCCATGCACACGCTGCGACAGAGCGGCCTCCATAAACGCGTCGAGCTTGCCGTCCAGAACATCCTGAGGGCTGGTGCTTTCCACGCCTGTACGCAGATCCTTCACCAACTGATAGGGCTGCAGTACGTAGGAACGGATCTGGTGCCCCCAGCCGATGTCGGTCTTGGATGCTTCGGTCGCATTTGCCGCGTCTTCGCGCTTCTTCAGTTCTTCCTCATAAAGACGCGCCCGCAGCATGTCCCAGGCGGTCGCCCGGTTCTTGTGCTGTGAGCGTTCTTTCTGACACTGAACGACGATACCGCTTGGAATGTGCGTGATGCGGACTGCGGAGTCGGTCGTGTTGACGTGCTGACCGCCCGCGCCCGACGCGCGATAGGTATCGATGCGAACCTCGGAATCGGGAATGTCGATATCGATCGTATCGTCGATGACCGGGTAAATCCAGGCACTGGCAAAGGAGGTGTGCCGCCGCGCATTGCTGTCATATGGCGAAATGCGCACGAGGCGATGCACGCCCGATTCCGTTTTAAGCCAGCCATAGGCATTGCGCCCCTTGATCAGCAGCGTGGCAGACTTGATGCCCGCCTCTTCGCCGTCATGGACTTCCATCACGTCAACCTTCATGCCGCGGCGCTCGGCCCAGCGCGTGTACATGCGCAGAAGCATTTGCGCCCAGTCCTGGCTCTCGGTACCGCCAGCGCCGGCATGAATTTCGAGATAGGTGTCGTTTCCGTCAGCCTCACCGGAAAGGAGCATTTCGACCTGACGGGCCGCGATCTCATCGTTGAGCCCCTTCAGCGCGGCTTCGGCCTCCGAGACAACCGAGGTGTCACCCTCTTCCTCTCCAAGTTCGATGAGCCCGACATTGTCCTCAAGCGCCTGTGACAGGTTGCGGACGCCGGTGATGTTCTCTTCGAGCATCTGGCGCTCGCGCATCAGCTTCTGGGCCTCCTGCGGATCGTTCCACAGATCAGCCTCCTCGGCGCGGGAATTCAGATATTCAAGCCTCTTTACCGCTTCATCCCAGTCAAAGATGCCTCCTCAGCAGGCTTATGGCCTGCTTGATTTCGTCGACAAGATTTTCGGTTTCCGCACGCATTGCAGATCCACACCTCGGTTTTGTTGGATTTTTCAGGAACGGTATCCTGAATCGCGTCGGACCATATGGAGCGTGCCCGCCTGTGTAAAGCGGACACGCCGATAATCGGTCGACATTGTCAGTAGAGGCCGCCGGCGCCCGAATTGACCGCACGGTTGGCCTGCGGAGAAATCACCCGGGGACCGCCCGCGCCTTCCAGGTCCTCCATGCCGATGACCCAGTAGCTGTCGGCCGGCCCCGTGCCCGGCTTGAAGGCTTCCATGATGACGCCCGGCTGTCCTGCCTGGGCGCGCATCCCCGTCTTGCGATCAATGGGAATGACGTTCATGCCTTCAGGCACCTGAAAATCCACAGGGCGCATATCCTTCAGGGCATTCGCCATGAATTCCTTAAAGATCGGAGCGGCCAGGCCACCACCCGTGGAGCCACGCCCCATCGGACGCGGTGTATCGTAGCCCATGAACACCCCGACCACGAGGTCGGGTGTATAACCGACGAACCATGCGTCCTTTTCGTCGTTCGTCGTGCCGGTCTTGCCGGCAATCGGGCGGCCCAGCTCTGAAACGGTGACGGCGGTGCCGCGCGACACCACGCCCTGCATCATCGAGGTGATCTGATAAGCGGTCATGGGATCGAGAACCTGATCACGATCGTTGATGATCTGCGGTTCATCCTGCCCCGTCCACTCGCTCGCAACACAGCCGACGCACTCGCGGCGGTCATGCTTGTAGACAGTCTTGCCGTAGCGATCCTGAATGCGGTCGACCAGGGAAGGCACGATCTGTTTTCCGCCATTTGCCATCACCGCATAGGCTGAAACCATGCGCATGACCGTCGTTTCACCGGAGCCCAGCGACATGGCCAACACGGGAAGCATCTTGTCGTAAAGGCCAAAATGCTCCGCATAGTCGGCCACGAGCTGCATGCCCATATCCTTGGCCAGACGAACCGTCATCAGGTTGCGCGAGCGCTCGATGCCCGCACGCAGTGTCGAGGGCCCAGCCGACTTGCCGCCGTAATTTTTCGGCTCCCAGACATCATTGCCGACCTGAATGGAGATCGGCGCATCAAGCACAACCGACGCCGGCGTATAGCCATTGTCGAGCGCAGCGGCATAAACGATGGGTTTGAAGGCCGAACCGGGCTGGCGATAGGCCTGCGTTGCGCGGTTGAACTGGGATTCGGCATAGGAGAAACCGCCGACCATCGCCAGGACACGTCCCGTATGCGGATCCATGGCCACCAGGGCGCCCTCGATCTCGGGAACCTGACGCAACTCCCACGCCCGCTCCGTATCCGGTTTCTTCTCGACGAAAATCACGTCACCGGGTTTTAGGACGTCCGACTGTCTGTTCGCCTTGACCCGCTTGCCATCGACCACATGGCGCATGGCCCATTTCATGTCGTCGAGCGCAATGGTTCCTGTCTCACGTTCTTCCGAAAGCGCACCGGAGACAACACGTTCCGGTTTGATGCCGATGGAAATCTTGTCGTCTTCAGTCCCCAGAACCACGGCAAGTTGCCATTCCGGCACGTCGCTGAGGGCATCGACTTCGCCGAGCGGTACACCCCAGTCTCCGGAAATGTCGATCTGCGTGACCGGTCCGCGATAGCCGCGCAGCGTATCGTAACGAAGCAGACCATTCTGCAGCGCCTTGCGGGCATAAAGCTGCAATTGCGGGTCGAGTGTAGTGCGAACGGAAAGCCCGCCTTCGTAAAGTGCATCCTCACCATAGCGGGAGATGATGTCGCGGCGAACCTCTTCGGTGAAATACTCGCCTGCAAAGAGATAGGTTCCACGGCGGCGCGGAGATACGTTAAGCCCGGTCGCCTTGGCCTTCTCGCCCTCTTCTGCCGTGGCGTAGCCATTGGCGACCATCTGGTCGATCACCCAGTTGCGGCGTTCTATGGCGCGCTCCGTGTACCGGAATGGATGATAATTGGACGGACCTTTGGGCAAAGCGGCGAGATAGGCGGCTTCGGCAAGCGTCAGTTCATTGACCGACTTGTCGAAATAGGTCAGCGCAGCACCCGCGATGCCATAGGAGCCAAGACCGAAAAAGATCTCATTGAGATAGAGTTCGAGAATGCGATCCTTGGAGTAGGCCTGCTCGATGCGGAAGGAGAGCACCATCTCCTTGATCTTGCGCTGCATCGTCTGGTCCGACGTCAGAAGGAAGTTCTTGGCGACCTGCTGCGTGATGGTTGATGCACCCACCGGGCGGCGGCCGGAACCGAGATTCTGAATGTTCGTGACGACAGCGCGCGCGAGACCGGTCACGTCAACGCCCGGATGATTGTAGAAGTTCTTGTCTTCAGCCGAGAGGAAGGCAGCCTTGACACGGTCAGGCACCGCCTGAATGGGCAAATAGAGCCGGCGCTCGCGCGCAAACTCCGCCATCAGTGCGCCGTCGGCGGCGTGAACACGGGTGGTCACCGGCGGCTCATACTTCGCCAGAACCTCATAGTCGGGGAGATCTTTTGTCAGATCGCCGACATAAAGTGCAATGCCCGCTGCCACCAGCAGCGCCAGCACGATGCCCACGCCAAAGAAATACCCGATGAGACGTACCATGCCCGCTCCAATTTACACCCCGACATAGCCTTGCCCTGTAAAAGCCAGGGATCGCCGAGGCCGCCTTTCAAGTTCTGTCCGCATCACAAAGAGGAATGACGAAATGGTGCCTCGTCACCGCAACGCAGTCCGCCCATCTTCGTTGTTAGCGATTCTATAGTACCATTTTTTGTCACGATCTTCCGCCCGGAACACCCGGGGCTTCTGGAAAATCCTGAGTTTTTCCTTACTGCCTTAGTCTTGTGGGCAAAATGCGGCGGCATGCATGGCACCCCCTCCAGCCGCATTAATCCATGCCAGCGTTGCAGACTTGCAACGTCTTTGCATCATCCGCGAGCCCCGCCATTGGCCTTCGCGAAGTATCCCACCGCCTCGATGATCGCATCCATCGTGGCTGCGCGCCATGCCGGATCCCGAAGCTGGGCCTCGTCCTTCGGGTTCGACAGATAGCCAAGTTCCAGAAGAACCGACGGGATGTCGGGCGCCCGCAGGACGCGGAATCCCGCATATCGGTGCGGATTCTTCACCAGTTGTACCGTATCTGACAGTTTGCCGATCAGCGTGCGCGCAAAGCGTATGGAAAACGCATGCGTTTCGCGTCGGATGAGGTCGACCAGAATATCTTCGACTTCATCCTGCTCTTCTTCAGGCACCTTGCCTGCGATCTCGTCGGAGAGGTTTTCGCGTGCAGCCGTGGCGGCAGCCTCGGCGTCCGAAGCCTTGTCGGACACCGTGTAAACGGTCGCCCCGCGCACGCTGCGAATTGCGATCGCGTCAGCGTGTACGGAGACGAACAGGTCCGCGCCCTTCTCCCGGGCGATCCGCACCCGTTCATCGAGCCGCAGAAACCGGTCGTCTTCCCGCGTCAGAACGACCCGGTAGAGCCCGGTTTCCTCGAGTTTCCTGGCGAGTTCCAGTGAAAACAGAAGCGTGATCTGCTTTTCAACCGTGCCGTTGACGCCACGCGCGCCACCATCAGCGCCACCATGACCTGGATCAAGCGCGACGGTGAAACGATCCCGCGTATGAGACGCGGCGTCCAGTCGGGCTTCCGTCCCCGGCTTCAGCATGCTCGCACGCAATGCCGCATCGAACGCCTCGGTCGAGCTTGCCCGCAGTTCGATGATCAGGCGAAACCCGTCCGAAGTCTCGTTCTCCTTCACTTCGGCCTTTTCGACGGAGAACGGCCCGACCGCCCTGAAGACGAGCCGCGCCCGCTGCGCATCGACAGCACCGTACTGAACCGCAGCGACGAGCCCGCGCGGGCGCAGCTCAAGCGGATCGAAAGAAAAGTCCGTCGACGGGAGATCGATCACCAGCCGGCTGGGGTCGCGCAGAAGAAACCATCGAAAGTCGGGTTTGCGGTCGAAACGGACGACGATGCGCGTGTACTGCGCATCACCCGCCATCTTGTAATCATGTGCTTTTAGCGCAGAATCAGCACCGAGAGCGTTGTTGAAGACAAGAAGGATCGCCGCGAGAACAACCGAAAACAAAAGTGCTGGTCTGTGCAAAACCGCCTCTCTGCGATGCATTGTGCGAATTTTTATCGAATCGACATCGATTCCCTACGAACAAAGATGGCAATTTTGCTCTCGAATCGCCGGGAAACCGGTATTTTTTATGCGCTTTCCAGATCGATTGAGCAAATACGCACCAGGTTCTGCATCAACCTGCCACGCAACCCGTCAATGGAAATCAGGGTTGCCAATACAACTGTCAAATCATAAAAGCATCTATGAATCATCGCGATACGCGTGCCTGGTTTGAGTCCCTGCTGACAAACGGCGATGAGCAACGGGGCGAATCTTTTCCGCTGCCGCAAACCGGAACGGGCGGTGATTCAGAAGGAATTTTTCAGGGCGTTCTCCAGACATGAGGGCTCTGACGTTGGAAACGGCCGGACCTTAAGAAACGTCCGCGCCGGCTCGCTATGAGCAAAAGCTGGCCCGTAAAACCGGGCCTTGGTTGAAACGGTTCTGCCGGGCGATGGAATGGCTTCAGGCGCGATTGGAAATAGATCCGGATTAAAATGCACCGCGAAATCGGTGTTCCGGCCCAATTTCGCGCGGCCTTCAACGCCGGCGAACCTCAGATTATCCGGCACAGATTGTCACACTGGCTTGCGGCGACACGCGTGGAGTCCAGCCCGACAATCGTTCCCTGCCGGGGAGACAAGAATTTATGCCGAACAAAATGCTAATAGACGCCTCCCATCCGGAGGAAACAAGGGTCGTCGTCCTTCGCGGTAATCGCATCGAAGAATTCGATTTCGAATCTCAGGATAAGAAACAGCTTCGCGGAAACATCTATCTGGCGCGCGTAACACGCGTTGAACCTTCACTTCAGGCCGCTTTCGTCGAATATGGTGGAAACAGGCATGGCTTTCTCGCATTCAGCGAGATTCATCCCGACTACTACCAGATTCCGGTAGCCGACCGTCAGGCACTCATCGAGGCCGAGGCGGCGGAAGCCAAAGCGGACGAAGACGAGGAAGAAAGCGAGCAGCGCCAGGCGCAGAAGGGTGGGCGCAAGCGCCGCCGTGCCAGCACCCGGAAGAAGTCGGCGAAACAGGACGATGTCGCTGCCGACGAGGAGAATGGCGAAGCCCTCTCCGAAGAGCCCTCCGATGACGAAGACGCTTCCGAAACCGAGGGCGGGGAAAAGTCCGCTGCGATGGCTGCGGATGCAGCCGGCGATGTGGTTTCAGAAGAGCCCCGTGGAAGGCGCTCCCGCCGCAACCGCTCCAGAGACGACAGCAATGGAGATGACGGCAATGGCGACGACGAGGACGACAATGTCGATACCGTTGGAGCCGACGACGCGCTTGAGGAGGCTCAGCCCCCGCGCCGTGCCGCCCGCAAGAACTACAAGATCCAGGAAGTCATCAAGCGCCGCCAGATACTTCTGGTTCAGGTCGTAAAGGAAGAGCGCGGCAACAAGGGCGCAGCACTTACCACCTATCTGTCGCTCGCCGGACGCTATTCGGTCCTGATGCCGAACACGGCACGCGGCGGCGGCATTTCGCGCAAGATCACGAACGTCCAGGACCGCAAGCGCCTCAAGGACGTCGTGAAGCAGCTTGATGTGCCACAGGGCATGGGGGTCATCCTGCGCACCGCGGGTGCAAATCGTACCAAGGCGGAGGTCAAGCGCGATTACGATTATCTGATGCGTCTGTGGGAGAAAGTGCGCTCCCTCACGCTTGAATCGACCGCGCCTGCCCTCGTTTACGAGGAAGGCAGCCTGATCAAGCGATCCGTGCGCGACCTCTACAACAAGGATATCGGCGAAGTCCTTGTGGCAGGCGAGGAAGGCTATCGCGAAGCCAAGGACTTCATGCGCATGCTCATGCCGAGCCACGCAAAGGTCGTGCAGCCCTATCGCGAGGTGACTCCAATCTTTGCCGGCAACGGTATCGAAGCGCAGCTCGACCGGATGCTGCAGCCACAGGTAACGCTGAAATCCGGCGGCTACATCATTATCAACCAGACCGAGGCGCTGGTTGCAATCGACGTCAACTCCGGCCGCTCCACGAAAGAACATTCCATCGAAGACACCGCGCTCCAGACCAATCTGGAAGCGGCAGAAGAGGTTGCGCGCCAGTTGCGCCTGCGCGACCTTGCAGGTCTGATCGTCATCGATTTCATCGACATGGAGGAAAACCGCAACAACCGTGCGGTGGAGAAGCGCCTCAAGGAATGCCTGAAGAACGACCGTGCGCGCATCCAGGTGGGCCGCATTTCGCATTTCGGCCTTCTGGAAATGTCCCGCCAGCGCATTCGCGCAAGCGTTCTTGAAAGCACGATGCAGCCCTGCCCCCATTGCGGCGGCACCGGGCATATCCGCTCGGATTCCTCCGTGGCTCTCTTCGTGGTTCGATCCATCGAGGAATATCTCCTCAAGGATTCCCGCAACAACATCGCCGTGCGGACCCCCACACCCACGGCTCTCTATCTCCTCAACCACAAGCGCGCCAATCTCGTCGAGATGGAGAACCGCTTTGGTGTGAACATCACCGTGGAAGCAGACGACGAGGTCGGTGCGCAGCACTTTGCGATCACCAGGCAGCAGCCTGCCGACAAGTCGGGCATGGAACAGCCCGCCCCCACGGCTCCGGTCGACGTTGCAGAACCGGAAGAAACCGCCGCCCCGTCACACGAAGCCACCAACGGTGAGGATGGCGAGACGCGCAAGCGGCGGCGCAAGCGCAAGCGGCGCGGCGGCCGCAACCGCAACGGTGGCGGCGAGGCAGCAACGGACCAGAATCAGAATGAGAGCACCGAACAGGGCTCCATCGACGCAGATGCCATTGCTGCGAGCGCCGGTGAAGAAACTGTTTCTTCCGAAGAGCCTGCAGAGGCAGCGGCTGCGGAGGGTGGTGAAGGCGAGCGCAGGAAGCGTCACCGCGGCAAACGGGGTGGTCGCAAGAACCGCCGCGAGAACCAGGCGCAGGACGCACAGGCTCAGGAGACCGAGACCGAAAGCGGGAATGAAGAGCCTCAGGCAGCGAATGCCGACACTTCGGACAAGCTCGAAGCTGCGGCAGAAGACGCTCCGCTACAGGACGCTTCAAGCGACGCGACACAGGAACCGGCGACAGACGAAAAGCCGGCAAAGAAGCCGCGCCGCCGTACGCGCAAAACTGCCGCTGCCGCAGCCGACGACAGCCAGAAGACCGAAGCCACCAATGGCGCAACGCCGCCCGCAGACGAAGCGCCTGCCGGACAAGATGCCACTGAGGCAGTCGCATCGGAAGAGGCCGCCGCTCCTGCGCCGAAGAAGCGCCGGACTGCCACACGTCGCAGCACGGCCAAAGCCAAGGCTGAGCAAAAGGACGCTCCGGTCGAAGAGAGCGCTGTTGCGGAAGCCGAACCGGTTGTTTCCTCGTCAGAGCCTGCAGAAAGCGACCGGCCGCGCAAAACCGGCTGGTGGCAGCGCAAGAGCTTCTTCTAGCGGCGCTCCTGACGACTTGATCTCGAGAAGCCGGCGTTCTGCGCCGGCTTCTTCTTTGCAGCATGGCGACGCTGGAGATCAAAACTCCATGATCGCACGCGGTTCTGCCTTTCCATCGCCCTCATGCTCGTCTACCACTTTCGCGATGCTTGAGAGAAACACCATGGTTTACACGACTGTCACGCGAACCATTTCGCTTTTCCTCGTTGCGGCCTATCTCACTGTCGCCTCGGCGTCCTCTGCCTTTGCCCAGTCCAGAGTGACCGTCGTGCGCGATGCGGAGATCGAAGCCCTGATCTCGGAATATGCCCAACCGATCCTGAAAGCGGCGGGCCTCTCCCGGTCTGGCATAGACATCGTCCTCGTCAACAATCGCAGCTTCAACGCCTTTGTCGACGGACGCCGGATTTTCATTCACACCGGCGCACTGACGGATGCGGAAACGCCCAACGAGGTCATTGGCGTCCTCGCTCACGAGGCCGGTCATATCGCCGGCGGTCATCAGGAACGTCTGCGCCAGCAGTTGCAGCGCGCACAGACAATGGCGATTGTCTCCGCACTGATCGGCATCGGTGCAGGTGTGGCCGGCGCCGCTTCGGATTCGCGCGGCCTGGCAACGGCTGGCATGGGCATGGCAGCCGGTGGCGCTGAAATGGCCCGGCGCAGCCTGCTCGGCTACCAGCGCTCCGAAGAAGCAACAGCAGACCGCACGGCGATCGACTATCTCAATCGAACGGGCCAGTCGGCCAACGGCATGCTCAAGACCTTCGAGCGCCTTGCCGGCGGCATGGCGCTGGCCGGCGTCAATGTGGATCCCTACCAGATCAGCCATCCGATGCCGCGCGAGCGCATCGCCAATCTGGAAGAGCTCGCCCGCAAGAGCCGCTACTTCGATCGTAAGGATCCCCCGCAGCTACAGCTTCGTCACGACATGATGCGGGCCAAGATCGCCGCCTATATGGAAGGTGGGCAGGCGGTTCAGCGCCTCTTCCGCAGCAACCCGCGCGGCATCCCGGCGCGCTACGGCGATGCCATCGCCACCTATCTCAATGGCAACCCGCGCACCGCACTTCAAAAGGTCGATGCCCTGATCGCGGAAATGCCGCGCAATGCCTATTTGCAGGAGCTGCGCGGTGACATTCTGATCAAGGCCAGCCGTGCCGAAGAAGCGGCCAATGCCTATGCGAGAGCACTCTCTCTTGCACCGGGAACGCCTGGCCTCCTGCAGGTGGGCTATGGGCAGGCCCTTCTTGCGACCGGCAAGCCGGATCTGGTGAAAAAAGCCGCCTCCGAATTGCAGACAGGTCTTTCGCGCGAGCCGGAATTTGCCAATGGCTATCGCTATCTCGCGCAGGCCTATGGCCAGCTCGGAGACATCGCTGCGGCCGAACTGGCAACGGCGGAAGGTCATTTTCATCTCGGTCGCTATCAGGATGCAAAAATCTTCGCCACCAGAGCACAAAAGCGCTTGAAGCGCGGAACGCCTGGCTGGCTGCGTGCCCAGGACATCATTCAGTACAGGAAACCGGGTTAGCGTGAACCATTGGCGCATCATCGACACCCATGAGCGCACCCGTCCACCAATCAGATGAATCGGAACATGACATGACCTTCACCAGAAATATCCGACTGCTTGCGGCGACGGCCGCCCTGCTCACGCCAGTCACATTGTTCGGCACCGCGGCGCAGGCCGAGACTGCAGCGCCGCTTGGCAAGCCCCAGGTGGAACAGATTGTCCGCGAGTACCTGCTCAACAATCCCGAAATCCTGCTCGAGGTCCAGGACGCGCTGGAGAAGAAGCAGCGTGAAGAGCAGAAACTGGCCCAGCAGGCGGTCATGAAGGACAGACAAGAGCAGCTTTTCAACAGTCCTTACGACGGCGTGGTGGGCAATCCCGACGCAGCCATCACGGTCGTGGAGTTCTTCGATTACAATTGCGGATACTGCAAACGCGCCATGGCGGACATGCAGGCGCTGGTCGAGGAAAACGACGATGTCCGCTTCGTGCTCAAGGAGTTTCCCATCCTCTCCGCCCAGTCGCGTGAAGCGCATGTGGTTTCCATGGCGGTTCATGCGATTGCCCCGGAGAAATACGCCGATTTCCACCAGAAGCTTCTGGGCGCGGAAACGCGCGCCGACGGCGAACTGGCCATGAAGATCGCAACCGAAACAGGCATCGACGAAGCCGCACTGCGCAAGGAGATGGAGAATCCGGAGATCCAGAAGGTCTTTGCCGAGACCTACGATCTGGCGAATCAGCTTGCCGTCACGGGAACACCCGCTTATGTGATCGGCGATGAAGTGGTGTTCGGTGCGCTGGGCAAGGACGTTCTTGCCGAGAAGATCGACCAGGCACGCACGCAAAGCAACTGATCGGCGCGTTGAGCGCGCTGTGGACAGACAAAGAAGCCCCTTGCCATCTTTGCGGCACGGTCTAAGCCCTCTATAGAGGAGCGTATTGAGCGTGCCGCGAGGGGTCAGGGGACAATTTCATGGCGAAAACAGTCTTCATATTGAACGGGCCCAACCTGAATGCGCTCGGCAGGCGTGAGCCCGGCATCTATGGCGGCGATACCCTTGAAGGGATCGAAGCATCGTGCCGGGAAAAGGCCACATCGCTTGGCATGGACATCGAGTTTCGCCAGTCCAATCACGAAGGCGACCTCGTTGACTGGATTCATGAGGCCGGTGAAGGCGCCGCCGGGATCGTCATCAATCCAGGCGCCTATGGGCACACGTCGATCGCGCTGCATGATGCAATCCGCGCCGTCAGCCCGCTGCCGGTGATCGAGGTGCATATCTCCAACATTCACGCACGCGAGGCCTTTCGCCACGTTTCGATGATTGCCCCGGCCGCAAAAGGGATGATTTGCGGTTTGGGCACAATCGGTTATGTACTCGCGCTGGACGCGCTGGCCGCAAGCCGGCCCGATTGAGAACAAGGCAGGACAAAGAATATGTCGACAAAGAAGACGGGGGTCGATCAGCAACTCATTCGCGAGCTTGCGACGATCTTGAACGACACCAATCTGACGGAGATCGAGGTCGAGCAGGACGACCTGCGAATTCGCGTGGCCAAGCAGGCGGCGGCGGTGCAGACTTACGCCGCGCCCGTACCTGCCCCGGCGTCTGCGCCGGCTGCTCCCGCAGCCTCGGCGAAGGAAGAAGCGCCGGCAACGAGCCCTGCCGATTCCAAGAACGCCGTTCCCTCCCCCATGGTGGGAACCGCCTACGCATCCCCCGCCCCCGGGGCCAACCCCTTCATCCAGGTTGGTCAGTCCGTGAAGGAAGGCCAGACGCTTCTGATCATCGAAGCGATGAAGACCATGAACCAGATCCCCGCGCCCCGCTCCGGCACCGTGACGGCGATCCTCTTCGAGGATGCGCAGCCGGTCGAGTTCGGTGAGCCGCTGGTAGTGATCGAGTAGTCCGGGGCAGGCGCGCATGTTTCACAAAATCCTCATCGCCAATCGCGGCGAAATCGCCCTGCGCGTGCTGCGCGCCGCCAAGGAGCTCGGCATCCAGACCGTGGCCGTGCATTCAACAGCCGACGCGGACGCGATGCATGTGCGCCTTGCCGACGAAAGCGTGTGCATCGGGCCGCCGCCCTCGCGCGACAGCTATCTGAACATTCATCAGATTCTGGCCGCCTGCGAGATCACCGGCGCCGACGCGGTTCATCCAGGCTATGGCTTCCTTTCCGAGAACGCGAAGTTCTCGGAGATTCTGGCAGCGCACAACCTGACCTTCATCGGTCCTTCAGCCGACCACATCCGCATCATGGGCGACAAGATCACCGCCAAGAAGACGGTGAAGGAACTGGGCATTCCGGTGGTTCCCGGCTCCGATGGCGCCGTCACCGACGATGTGGAAGCCAAGCGGATCGCCGCGGATATCGGTTACCCCGTTCTCATCAAGGCATCGGCCGGCGGCGGCGGGCGTGGCATGAAGGTCGCGAAGACGGAAGCCGACCTTGCCGAAGCGCTCTCCACCGCCCGCGCCGAAGCGGGCGCCGCCTTTGGCGACGATGCGGTCTATATCGAGAAATATCTCGAAAAGCCGCGTCACATCGAAGTGCAGGTCATGGGCGATGGCGCCGGCAAGGCCATTCATCTGGGCGAACGCGACTGCTCGCTCCAGCGCCGTCACCAGAAGGTCTGGGAAGAGGCGAACTCACCCGCCCTCAACGTCGAACAGCGCAACCGCATTGGCGAGATCGTGTCGAAGGCGATTGCCGATCTTGGCTATTCCGGCGCTGGGACGATCGAGTTCCTCTACGAGAACGGCGAGTTCTACTTCATCGAGATGAACACCCGCCTTCAGGTGGAGCATCCGGTGACGGAAGCGATTACCGGTATCGATCTGGTGCATGAGCAGATCCGCGTTGCCTCGGGCGGCGGTCTTTCCTGCACACAGGATGAAGTGCGCTTCGAAGGCCACGCCATCGAATGCCGCATCAACGCGGAAGACCCGCGCACCTTCACCCCCTCGCCGGGCACGATCACGCATTTCCACACGCCCGGCGGCCTCGGCATCCGCGTCGATTCGGGCGTCTATTCCGGCTATCGCATACCGCCCTATTACGACAGCCTGATCGGCAAGCTGATCGTGCATGGCCGCAACCGGGTGGAATGCATGATGCGCCTGCGCCGTGCCCTGGATGAATTTGTGGTCGACGGCATCAAGACCACGCTGCCGCTGTTCCAGGACCTGGTCGGCAATCCCGACATCGCCAACGGCGATTACGACATTCACTGGCTGGAGAATTACCTGGCGAAGACGAGCTAAGGCTCGCTGCTCCATGTGATTTTCCGGCGATCTCGCCGGTTGGGCACGATGGCACGACCTTTCGCACCAGGATTTCGGATTCCTCCGGATCTTCTCTTGCGCGCTTACGCCACCGGGGTCTTCCCGATGGCCGAAAGCGCCGACGATCCGGAGGTGTTCTGGGTGCGGCCGGAGATGCGCGGCGTCATCCCGCTCGACACGTTTCATGTCCCCAAAAGCCTGGCCAAGACGCTGCGCCGCAATCCTTTCCGGATCGCTTTCGACACGGACTTTGACGGCGTCATCGAAGGCTGTGCAGAGGCACGGCGCGACAGCACCGAAACCTGGATCAATGCACCAATCCGCGAAGCCTACGGGTTTCTGTTCGAGAACGGCCATTGCCACACGGTGGAAGCCTGGACGGATGAGGGATTGGTCGGCGGGCTGTACGGCGTGACGCTGGGCCGCGCCTTCTTCGGCGAGAGCATGTTCTCACGCCGCACCGATGCCTCGAAAATCTGCCTCGTTCATCTCGTGAAACGTCTGCGTGAGCGTGGCTTCACGCTTCTCGACACGCAGTTTACGACACCGCATCTCAAGCAGTTCGGCGCAATCGACGTGCCACGGAACCGCTATGAGCAGCTCCTGCAGGAAGCACTGCAAAGCGGCGAGGCACGCTTCAATCCGTAAGAACGGAGAACGAGATCAATTGGTCTCCGGTGGCGGGACGTCGGTGTCTTCCTTGCAGCCTTTCAGCCACACATCGTAGACCGCGTGCTCGACGGCATTCAGACCGGGGCTCTCGGCCAGCATCCAGCCGGTAAAAATACGGCGGATTTCCCGCTCCAGGGTAATCTCGTCCACTTCCACGAAAGCATCCGTGCGTGGCTCTTCGGTCTCTTCCGAGGTGTAGCAGACCCGCGGCGTGACCTGCAGCGCACCGAACTGAACCGTCTCGTCCATATAAACGTCAAAAGAGATGATGCGACCGGTGATCTTGTCGATTCCGGTAAATTCGGCCACCGGGTGCTTGATCCGGGCGGCCTGGACCGGCGCAGTCGCCAGCACGGCCAGCCCCAATGCCACGATCAGCCCGAAACCGGCGTTTTTCTTCTGGCCTGACTTCATATGGCTCGATACCCGTTCTGTTTGCTTGTCACGCTGAGAGAGTCCAACGGAATCGCCCGACCCACGGTAAAGCTTACGACTAATGCGCAATTGTGGCGAGATCAGCAAACAGGTTCAACCGCCAGGCGTCCACGCATCGTAATCGCCCGTGACACGCGGGCGATCGGCAGCGTTCGCAATCGAGCCCTGCGGACGGTAGGCAGCCGGCGAGCCTGTCAGGTTCGGCTGATGGGGCTTCTGCCATTCGCGCGGCGTGTAATTCTCGTTGACGGGCGCAACGTCAACGCGGTGGTGCAGCCAGCCATGCCAGCCGGGCGGCACCAGAGAGGCGTCGGAAATGCCGTTATAGATTACCCAGCGGCGCGTGCGCCCCTCGGAATCCTTGCCGCCTTCATAATAGGTATTGCCGAATTCATCTTCACCGACGCGTGTGCCCTTGCGCCATGTGTGGAAGCGCGTGCCCAGCGTCTGGCCGTTCCACCAGGTGAAAAACTGAAGCAAAAACTTCTTCATGGCGTCCTCAAGTCGCTCGCTGTCATCGTCACAGATGGCTCGTGATTGGCGTTATGGCGTCCACCGCGCCGGAAGGCAAGGCCTCCGGACAATGCTCCATAGTCATTTCAGCTTCATCTTGAAACCGACATGGCTTTTTGCGAAGCCAAGCCGCTCATAAAACCCGTGCGCGCGCTCGCGCACAGCGTTTGACATGAGCTGAACCAGACGCGCGTCCGCCGCCTTCGCCTCATCGACGGCGTGCGAGATCATCAGCGCGCCAATCCCCCGGCTGCGCATGTCTTTGCGGGTCTGCACGGCCTCGATCTGGAAGCTCGTCCCGCCACGCCCCGGCATTCCCGGAATGAGCGTCGTCTGAAAGGTGCCCACAACCTCGCCGTCGAGTTCGGCAACGTAAAGCGTGTCGTTCGGGCTCCGGCTGATGCGCTCGAATGCCGCAAGATAGGCGGCTGCGGCGTTCGGATCGGTCGTGTCCCCGTGGCCACCCTCCCCGTCCGCAGCGAAGAGCGAGACAATCGCCTCAACATCGCGTCGTTCGGCGATTCGAATCATCGGCCCTTCGGCGCCCGTTTCCATCAAAGCTCCCGGCGATAGATGAGCGCCGGCAGCTCGAAACCCGCACCACCGCAATCGCCGCTTCGCCCAACCAGCTCAAATCCCAGATGGGCGTAAAAGGCTCTCGCCCTGCTGTTCGCCTCTTCAACCTCGAGCGTGATTTCACGCGCTTCAGGAAAACACTGAGCGATCTCGGCGAAAAGCGCCATTCCGATGCCTTTTCCCTGGCATTCAGGATGCACATAGAGTTGATGAAGCCGGATTACCTTGCCGTCATCCCCGGCCACCGCAAACGCCATACCGCCAATCAGGCGGCCATTGTCTGCCAGTACGAATTCTGAATGCGGACGTTTCAGACGCGCCCTTAGCGCATCCAGAGAATGCCAGGTGTCGGTAATTTCCACCACGCGCTCGCGGCCATAGATCGGGTCATAGGTGTCGTGCCACGTCTCCACGAGGAGCGCACGCACGGCGGGCAGGTCGCGCTCGCCGACCGTACGGACGAAAAATTCCTCACCGTCAGGCATCGATCCCGAGCTTTTCCTTCACAAGCGCATTGACGGCCTGCGGATTGGCCTTGCCACCGGTGGCCTTCATCACCTGCCCGACGAACCAGCCGGCAAGCGTCGGCTTGGCCCTGGCCTGTTCGACCTTGTCCGGATTGGCGGCGATGACCTCATCCACGGCCTTTTCGATGGCACCGGTATCGGTGACCTGTTTCATGCCGCGTTCTTCGACGATGACACGCGGATCACCACCTTCTGCAAACACGATCTCGAACAGATCCTTGGCAATCTTGCCGGATATCGTTCCGTCCTTGATCAGGTCGATGATCGCACCAAGCTGATCAGGCGTTACTGTGGTGTCTTCGATCCCCTGCCCGGCCCTGTTCAAGGCGCCGAGAAGATCATTGATCACCCAGTTGGCGGCAGCCTTGCCGTCGCGGCCTTCGGCAACCTTTTCGAAAAAGTCAGCCGTGGCCTTTTCCGCAATCAGCACGGATGCGTCGTATTCCGAAAGGCCAAACGTTTCGATGAAGCGCGCCTTCTTCTCATCGGGAAGTTCCGTCAGATCGGCAGCGAGCGCATCCACATAAGCCTGATCGAACTCCAGCGGCACCAGATCCGGATCGGGGAAATAGCGGTAGTCATGCGCCTCTTCCTTGGAACGCATGGAACGCGTTTCGCCCTTCGCGGGATCGAACAGACGGGTTTCCTGATCGATCGACCCGCCATCCTCCAGAATGGCGATCTGACGACGCGCTTCCGATTCGATGGCCTGACCGACGAAACGCACCGAGTTCACATTCTTGATCTCGCAGCGCGTGCCGAATTCGCCACCGGGCCGACGTACGGAAACATTCACGTCGGCGCGCATGGAGCCTTCGTCCATATTGCCGTCACAGGTGCCCAGATAGCGCAGGATCGTGCGCAGCTTGGTCAGAAACGCCTTGGCCTCATCAGCCGAACGGATATCAGGTTTGGAGACAATCTCCATGAGCGCGACACCGGAGCGGTTGAGGTCCACATAGGACATGGTGGGATGCTGGTCATGCATCGACTTGCCGGCATCCTGCTCCAGATGGAGACGCTCGATGCCGACTTCGATTTCCTCGAAGGAACCGTCCTTGGCGGGGCCGACGGACACTGTCACCTTACCCTCGCCCACGATCGGCTGCTTGAACTGGGAAATCTGATAGCCCTGCGGCAGATCCGGGTAAAAGTAGTTCTTGCGGTCAAAAACCGAGCGCAGGTTGATCTGCGCCTTGAGACCCAGACCCGTGCGGATTGCCTGCTTTACGCACACTTCGTTGATCACCGGAAGCATGCCGGGCATGGCAGCGTCCACGAGCGAGACATTGGCATTGGGCTCGGCACCGAAGGCCGTCGAAGCGCCGGAGAAGAGCTTTGCTTCAGAGGTAACCTGAGCATGGATCTCCATGCCGACGATGATTTCCCAGTCGCCGGTCGCTCCGGAGATGAAACGCTTGGGATCGGGCGTGCGCGTATCGATGATTGTCATGGGTTCACGGTGCCGTGCAGTCGGATGGTTCTATGATGGATGCGCATTCGCTAGACCAAACACTCCCGCGTGGCAAGCCGAGCGCTTTATTCCGGCCAAAGTTTGCATTATGAAAACCGCGAACCAACGGAGTTTTTATGTCCATCAGCCTTGAGGCCCGGTGAGGCCCCGAACCTGAATTAGCGCAGGATCGGGGCGAGAAAACCTTGAAACCCCGTGCCATCGCAAGATGGCGCGGCGATGTTTTGTGGCCATTCGGCCACCGGTTTTTTCCAGGACTTCAAAACATGGACATTTCCCGCGCAGAACAGCGCATCCTGCACATATTGGCGCAGGGCGGCCGCATAGACATTGAGAAAGATGACCGCGGCCAGATCATCGAACTGAACTGCGTCACGCGCGATGGCTGGTATTTCCCCGGCCTCGACGTGATCGTCTTCAGAAAAATCAAACGCAAACGCGCAATCCAGTCGCGCAATGGCGGGCCCTACCGCATCACGCGGCGGGGGTTGCAACTGGTTCGCTCACAGGGCGACAACCGCTAAACTAGGAGAGGCTGCCGAAAGGCAGCCTCGCATCTTTCAGGCGGTGGCTATGTAGCTGCGGATGTCCTCCGCCTCTCGCTCGACATCCTCAATCCGCTTTTTCACGACGTCGCCGATGGAGATAATGCCGGCAATCTTGCCGTTTTCCTCGACTGGCAGGTGGCGGAAACGCCCCGTGGTCATGATCTGCATGACCTCGTTGATGGTGTTCTGTTCATGACAGCGCTGCACCTTCGACGTCATCACCCTGGAGATCGGCTGTTCGAGAGCGCTGGCACCATCCCTGCCGATCACGCGCACAATATCGCGCTCCGACAGTATGCCCGCGATCCGGCCATCGGCCTTTGTCACGACGACCGCACCGATACCGCGTTCCGACAAAAGCTGCGCCGCATCCGCAAGCTTCATATCCGGGGCGATGGTGACGACATTGCGCCCTTTGGCGTCCAGAATGGCCTTTACCGTCATCGCAATCTCCTTCTCCTCGCAACAAGCCAATGTTGCGCCGAGCCCGAATGCTTTGCAAGTGGTGGAATGCCGTCTCGCCTGCTCGTCAATTGTCCTGAGGACATTGCGGCACAGTACGGCCGCGATCAAACGCGCTGATACCGAAAAAGCCCAGAAGAAAACCGCCGATATGCGCTTCCCAGGCGATCTGCGGTTCATTGGCTGTCGTGCCGCTGAATACGCCCGTCACGAGGTTCGCAACCATCCAGACCCCGAGAAAAACCAGGACCGTACGTGACCTCAATACCACCGCTACAGGCAGGACCGCCCCCGTGAACGCCGGTTTCGGTGCGCGGCGATCCACACGGAAGGTAAACCGTGCCGCAGCGCCCATCATTGCCGAAATGGAGCCGGACGCCCCGACCAGGGGAACCACGGACGACGGATAGAGTGCAAAATGAAGCGCGACCGCTGCAAGGGCCCCTGCGATCCAGAAAAGCAGGAAGCGCATGGTGCCGATCCGATTGGCAAGCGGTGAGCCGAAAGCGGCAAGCCAGATCAGGTTGACCAGCAGATGCCCCCAGCTTCCATGCAGGAGGGAGTAGGTGACCGGGCTGATCAGGGCTGAAAAATCAAGCGCAAACGGCCCCGTGTAGCGAATTGGCAGGAAAGCGAAATGCAGCATCAGCCAGAGCTGCTGATCCAGGTTCAGCCAGAAAGCCTCCAGCGCGTAGATGGCAATGCATACAAGGCCGATACCCACGACCGCCGGCGCCAGATTGAAGACGGGCTCGCGCCCATCATCGCCGCCATGCTCCACCCTGTCGGCTGTCGCCGCCGGAATCGTGTGATCTTCATCTCTGTCCATGATTTTGCTTAGAGCATCGGACCGAAAAGTGGAATCCGGTTTTCGGGCTATTCCGATGCTCCATCAACAGTCTGGATCGTCCTTTGTGCGTCCGGTTGGACGCACGGCGATCTGGCAGCCTCACCGGACGGAAAAAAGCCGCCCAGGCAAAACAACCTGAACGGCTTTGTCGAGCCCCCCTGCCGGTTCTTGTTCCGAACTTCGGCCCTGCCCGTCTGTGAATGATTCGGTCTTGCTGACAGCCAGACACTGCCAGCGCCCCGCCGGCCACGCAATTGAAACCCTTTTTTAACCTTAACAAAACGGGCAGGTGAACAACCCCGGCCGCTCTGGCACGCAACCTGCAGCCATCCACATGTCGCTATTGAAAATGCCCACACCTGTCCGCCTATGGGACAGGCCCGGGCCGAAAGTAAGGAGCCAAGAGGCATGAGACACGATGGTTCAGTGACGTTGTTCCAATATTGGAACAGGTTGCGCGGCAACCGTCCGGCCCCCAGGCGCACGGAAGTTGAACCTGCAGAGATCAAGTCCCTGCTGGCCGATACGTTCATCCTTGAAAAGGACGCACGGAGCGAAGCCGTCTTCCGCCTCGCCGGCACCCGGCTGTGTGCCACTTTTGGAAAAGAGCTGAAGGGCCTTTCCTTCGCATCGCTTTGGGCGGGCCGCGATCAGACAGTGGTCGGAAAGCTCGCACGCAGCGTTTTCGACATGAAGTCCGTCGTCGTTCTTACCTTCGACGGAAAAAACAAAGCCGACGACAGGGCGTCGTTCGAGCTCTTGCTCCTGCCTCTGGAAGGTGGGATGGAGAGCCCCCGCGCGATGGGCTCGCTTCTGGCCTGCGAAAAGCCCTTCTGGCTGGGTGCAGAAGCCCTCGTCGACTGCGAAGTGACGTCTCTGCGCCTCATCGATGCGGATCGCGAGCCGGTTCTCCTGAAAAACCGTCCTGCCGTTGAAGTCCCGCCACTGGTGCCCGAACGACGGTCCATTACCGACAGTCTGATCGAGCCCGGTCAGGGCCGTCGCTTCCGGCATCTGGTGGTCTTCGATGGCGGCCGCAACGTATAGTTGCTCTTACCGGTTGTTAACCGATTGGGCGTAGTGTAGCGCTGCCCGACTGGGCATCAGAACCGCCACAGCGAAGAGCGCATACCACCATGTCAGCGGCGATAAACCGGTCCACACTGGATGATGAGCGACGCAGTTTTCAGCGCGTGAAAGTGTCGATCTACGGCCGTTTCATGCTGGAAGACCGCAGCGAACACGCGTGCCGCGTGACCGACATGTCGCCGGGCGATGTCTGCCTGATCGCCCAGCGGTCAGGCCGCCAGGGTGAACGTGTTATCGCCTATCTCGATCATGTTGGCCGCATCGAGGGTGAAATCATCCGGGTCAACCGCGACGGTTTCGCCATGACGGTGGTGGCATCGGAGCGCAAACGCGACAAGCTCGCAGCACAGCTCACCTGGCTCGCCAACAAGCACGAACTGGACCTGCCCGAGGATCGTCGCCACGAGCGCATCGCACCGCGCAATCCGATCAGCGTCCTGCGTCTGCCGGACGGCCGCGAATACCGCTGCCGCATTATCGATCTTTCACTCTCCGGTGCAGCCATTGAGAGCGAAGTCAGGCCTGAACGGGGCACCCAGGTTCATATTGGCACAATGCGTGGCCAGGTGGTCCGCCACTTCGACGACGGAGTGGCCATCGAATTTGCCAGCATTCAGGACCGTCAGGCTCTGGAAGCGGAATTCTCGCTCGCTGCCGAAGTCTGACAACGCCCAGGTTCTGACCCTACGCGCCGAGACGCGCGGCCGGATCCTTAAAATCCGCCGCAACCACATCCCAGTCCCCCCCCTCGGCCATCAGGCCTCGGCACCGCGCCGTCACCATGCTCCCCTCGCCGCGGAACGAGGGTCGTCGTGAGTCCGCATGCACGCGCGACTGGAAGATCGCCATTGTGCGCAGCCGCCATGCAGACATCCGCCGGCTTCATACCCGGCGCGTCGAACACCAATGCGCGCAGATTCTCCATTCCGCCTCCGGATCGCTTACTCAATTTCGTTACAATTTTAAGCAAACTTTATTCAAATAAAAATCAAAACAAGATCGCTTTTTATTCTTATTAATTCCAAATACAGATAGAATTTATCGAGACTTATACTGCGCAATTTTGCCTGGAATAAATTCCCCTCTGCCATTGTCGCGTCAAACGGGGAGACAAGACAATGGGGCTTTCAACAAGCGCACGGCTCATGGCCGCAGCCGCAATCGCAATGGGGGCGTTCACCACGGGGGCGTTCGCCACACCCAATTTCATGAAGATCGGCGGCCTTACCAGTCAGCCTATCGGGCACTATGAGCTGTGTCAGCGTGAACCGGTGGAGTGCCGCCAGACCACGGCGCGTCCGCGCCCGGTGCAGCTCACGCGGAAGCTCTGGCAGGCCATGATCGACGTCAACAACGCTGTGAATTCGACGGTTCTGCCGCGCACCGACATGGAAATGTGGGGTGTTGAGGAATACTGGTCCTACCCGCAGGCCTATGGCGACTGCGAGGACTACGTCCTTGAGAAGCGTCGGCGCCTCATCCGCGCGGGCGTACCGGCCGGCAATCTGCTGATCACGGTCGTGCGCCAGCCCAACGGAGATGGACATGCGGTGCTGACGGTTGTCACCAGCATGGGTGACTATATTCTGGACAATCTGGAAGCACGTGTTTCAGTTTGGACCGATACGGACTACACCTATCTGAAACGCCAGTCGGCGTCTCATTCCGGCAAATGGGTCACCATCAACGATGGGCGGGCCATCGCTGTCGGCAGCGTTGCCTCGAGCCGCTGATACATTCCATACTCATGGGCGCAATGGACGGGACGCGCCCATGACAGGCTGACATCCGACGGACGACACTGCGCTTCTGACCTCCGCGCAGCCGGGTCCGCTCCGGGACACCCGGTCGAGTCCCCACCTCCCCGTCCCCAACGACCGGGTACAGGAGCCGGCCCACCCCATGGGCCGGCTCCGCCTTTTCCGGGCTTCTATAGCGTCTTCAGTTCATTCAGAAAGCGGTTGCCGTTTTCCACGTAGTGAGCTGACGACCACTGAAGAGCGCGCACGGCTTCGTCGTCCAGTTCCCGCACAACCTTTGCCGGTGAGCCGACGACGAGCGAATTGTCGGGGATTTTCTTGTTCTCTGTTACGAGTGCACCCGCGCCTATGACGCAGTTCCTGCCGATCTCGGCTCCATTGAGAACAATCGCGCCCATGCCGATCAGGCTGTTTTCGCCGATTGTGCAGCCATGCAGGATCGCCCGGTGGCCAATCGTGCATCCGCGCCCGATGCGCAGCGGGAAGCCCATATCCGTATGCAGCACCGAGTGCTCCTGGATATTGGTGTTTTCTCCGATCTCGATGGGCTCATTGTCACCACGCAAGACGGCACCGAACCAGATACCGGCGTTGCGACCTAGCCGCACCCGTCCGATAATCGAGGCATCCGGTGCGATCCAGTTGGTTTCCCTGTCTTCGAAAACGGGGCTTTCGCCCGCCAGTGCGTAAATCGGCATAGTCCACTCCAGTTCGAACAAGGCGTACTCTGCAGCATCCCGCTCCAAAGCAGAATAGCGGCTTCAGGAAAACGCTCCCGGTCTCCATTTTTCAGGAAGCTCCTGCGGCAGGGATTTACTGTCCCTTTACCATGTAGAGCCAAGGTTTCATTGATATTCAGAAACTTGATGATGATTCTCCCACCCGCGGGAGGCGTGCACGAGGGGATGACACTGGTAACCGGCGAAACCACGGGTGATTCCGGCGCGGAGCCGGCTTCGCGGAGACATCGCCTTGCGACCCGCGTGCTCCAGCTCTGCCTCGCTCTCCTTGTCCTGTCTCTCGGCATCTTCTTTTTCGGGCGCTGGTATGGGGCCACCCTGTCGAATGCCGGCCACACCGAATCGGTCAGGCTTCGGGAAATCGTGATCCGGAACAATGTTCTGACGGTTCCTGAAAATGCGATCCGCTTCAAGAGTGCGCGCATGGATGGCGTCACGCTGCGTCTGGATCTCTATCTGTCATGGCCCGAGCTTGAGGGATACACGCCCGAGCGGCGCAACGACTTCAATCATGTCGACGGAGCGCGGAACATCATATTCCTCACGTTCGAGGAACAGGTGATGTCTCGCGATATGAGCAACAGGCTGGAGCCGGTTTACCGACAGATCATCGAGACGCGCTCAGTGGCCGGCCCCGGGAACATTCGGTTCCATCGTTTCAAGAGGGATTCGGGATATGCGGGGGAGGTTTTGGCCATCGCAGAGAATACGGGCACAGCTCAGCCATTTGTTGCCCGTTGCCTGACAGGCACAGCAGCCCGCGAAGCGCTAGCACCTTGCGAGCGGGACATTAACGTCGGAAACCGCCTGAGCATGACATACCGCTTCCCTGCTTCGCTTCTGGGGCACTGGCAGGCTCTGGACAGCACGATAAAGCAGAAGGTTGCGCGCCTTCTCAATGCACCTGGCTAACAGGACACGCGCCTACGCCCGGAGAGCTCAATTATAAGGCCCGCAGGCAACCGTGTTGCATGCGGGCTTGCCAAAGAGATGATCTGGCAGAACCTCTCAGAGATCAATGTCGAGAATGGCCATCGAGAAATTATAGGAAAGCTCTCCTTCATCCTCATCCTTGAAGATGATTCCGAGAAACTCATCTCCCAGATAGAGCTCGCAGGAATCGTCCTTGCGCGGGCGCGCCTTCACACTCAAGGCAGGATTGTTGAAGGTGCGTTTGAAATACGCTTCCAGCTTTCTGATTTCCTCGGGATTCAAGAAACATCTCCAGTGCATCGCGCATCGCCAGGGTCAAACATTTTCGGCAACCCTTATGCGCAGCTTCAAATTTCGTACAAAACCGACAAATCACGCGGACGGCTGATTGACGGTACTGCTGTGGTGGCGCGCTTCTGGCATGAGCCCAGCGCTACTGTAAACCCTGAAACCGGGATTTCAGCCGTAAAGCTTCCGTAGGTCAACAGGCGTTTCCGATCCGCCGGGAACGCTCTAGCCGCCATCGCAACGCAAAATGACAATGTTGAGGCTGCCGAAGCTCTCTCAGGTTTCGCTGTGAAGTGTCTGGTCCATCGAACGCGATGGTTCGCTGCATCCGGACTCTCCGACAACCCGCGCCGGCACGCCCGCAACTGTCTTGGCGGACGGCACATCATTCAGTACGACCGATCCCGCAGCGACCCGGGCGCAGTGACCGACCTCGATATTGCCGAGGATCTTCGCGCCGGCGCCAATCAGAACGCCATGGCGAATCTTTGGATGTCGATCGCCGGTTTCCTTGCCTGTACCGCCGAGGGTCACGGCATGAAGGAGTGAAACGTCGTCTTCCACGACTGCAGTTTCACCGATCACGACCCCGGTCGCATGGTCAATGAAGATTCCCTTGCCCATCCGTGCTGCCGGATTGATGTCCGTCTGGAAAACAGCGGAGGAGCGGCTCTGCAGATACAGGGCGAAGTCCCGTCGTCCCTCATTCCAGAGCCAGTGGGCCAGCCGGTGGGTCTGGATCGCGTGGAATCCCTTGAAATAAAGCACCGGCATCAGAAAACGGTCGCAGGCCGGATCACGGTCGTAATAGGCCTGAATGTCGACACGCACCGTTGTGCGCCATTCCGGGTCGGCATTCAGCATCGCGTGAAATGTCTGTCGGATGAGATCCGCGCCCATGTCCGGATGGTCGAGCCGCTCGGTCACCCGGTGAATTACCGCGCTTTCCAGATCGTCATGATTGAGGATCGTGGCATAGAGAAACGCTGCCAGAAGCGGATCGTTAGCAACCGCGGCCTCTGCCTCTTCGCGCACGGCATACCAGATCGGATCCACCGGCTGCGGCGTGCTTTTGCCGGAACTGCGCTGGCGAATTGCGTTGCGTGCGTTCATTGGATTTCTCCACCCGGGCTCAGGGCCTATGAATATGGCCGCAATGATCGGCCTGGTTTGTGCGGATGGGCAAAGCGCCACCGCAGGAAGACTTCATGGTTTTCAGGGTTTTGCGACACATTACCCCGTGCAAGTCACGCCGGTCCGAAGGACGCTCCATACCTCAGTTATCCACGCCCATGCAAACGTCAGGTGATTCCACCTGCCCGCTTGCTCTAGATCGCCGTGCGTCCATCCGGACGCACAAAGGACGATCTAAACTATAAATGGAGCATCGGAACAATCCGAAAACCGGATCCCACTTTTCGGTCCGATGCTCCAAGGCGTAAACTTGCCTTGCATGGCAACATACGTCAGAAGCCTTGGTAGTTGAACCGCAAAAAACCGTGACCATAGTTACAGGAAAATTGATGCATGACAGTGCCAGCCCATCACAGTGAGCCAGCCCTCCGCGTTTCCTGCATCGATGGTGTTGCCACAATTCTCCTCTCGCGTCCGGGGAAGATGAACGCTGTCTCGCAGGCAATGTGGCGCGACCTCATTGCCGCAATTGAAAAACTTGACGCCGACGACACGGCGCGCGTGATGATCCTGCGCGGAGCGGGCGACAACTTCTGTGCGGGGGCCGACATCTCCGAATTCGAGACCGTACGCCGGGATGCGGAAACGGCGCGGGTCTATGAAGCGCTGAATGCAGAGGCATTCGCCGCCATCCGCAATACGCGCCTGCCCACGGTCGCCGCCATTTCCGGCGTCTGCTTCGGCGGTGGTTTCGGTCTGGCGGCGGCATGCGATCTGCGGATTTCAACACCGGATGCGCTCTTTGCAGTTCCCGCCGCCCGGCTCGGCCTTGCCTATCCGGTCGAGGCTATGGGAGACATTGTCGCCACGGCGGGTGCGCAGATGGCGCGCTATCTCACATTCACCGGCGCCCGGATCGACGCAGCACGCGCCAGGGAGTGCGGGTTCCTTCTTGAAATCGTGCCCACCGACGTTCTGGCCAGCCGGGCACAGGAGATAGCGACAATGCTCGCCGCTAACGCGCCCCTGTCAATCCGTGCTTCGAAGGCGTCCATCGCAGCCGCTCTGTCTTGCCGCGCGGGCGACGTCTCGCACGCGCAGAATCTGGGCGACATCACCTTCGAGAGCGCAGACTACGCGGAGGGGCGCCTGGCTTTTCGTGAACGCCGGCCAGCCCGCTTCCAGGGGCGCTGAGCGATCAGGCCGCCTGATCGCGGCCCAGAAACTTCAGGATTTCCGAAGCGAAAACGTCATTTCGGTCGCCGACAACCATGTGCCCCGCGCCGCCAACATCGACGTAGGATGCAGCCGGGGCGAGCGAGACGAACTCTCGCGCGTGAGACTCCTGCACCAGCTCCGACCGCATTCCGCGAACAAGAAGAACGGGAAGGTGCAGTTCCGGCAGACCTGCGATCAGTTCCTGCATTAGCGCTTCCGCGCCGGAATTGATGTTCACCGCGCCCTTGATGAAGGCCGGGTCCCAGTGCCAGCGATAGCGGCCGTCTTCGTCCTGCCGCAGGTTCTTGCGAAGACCTTCGAGGGAGCGGCGCGGTGCGCGGTGCGGGAGATACGCAGCAATGGCATCGGCCGCCTCTTCGAGAGAGGCAAACCCCTCCTCCATCCGCGCGCCCATGAACCCCTGAATCCGGTCCACCCCGGCAGGGTCGAGACGCGGCGTGATGTCGACAAGAACCAGCGCGTCCAGAATCGGGCCAGCCCGCATTTCCGCCGTCAAAGAGGCAAGGCCGCCAAGCGATGCGCCCACAGCCGCGGGCCGCGTGTGAAAGCGCTCGTGCACCTGGCGAAAGATTGCCGCTGCATCCTCGCCATAGTGATGAAAGCCGTAATGCCCGCTTTCCACCCAGGCGCTCTCGCCATGGCCGCGCTGATCGACCGCGATTGCCCGCATGCCGCGCCTGGCCACATCCCGGGCCGTTGCATCCCATGCGCGGCGGGTCTGTCCGCCGCCATGCAGAAAAACGACCGGCTGACCGCCACCATCCCATATGTCACCGGTCAGCCGATTGCCTTCGGCCCCGACGAATGAAATCGCCTTACGTTCGATCAAGAGGGTGCTCCTCCAGAAATGCCAGCGCGCGCGCCTTGAATGTCCGGTCGCCCACCGCCAGCATGTGATCCCGTCTCTCAATGGCAAACGCGACGCCATTAGGCAACAGATCGGCAAGGCCTTCGGGCGAACCGGCAATATCGTCGCGCGTTCCCACCGCCACCAGCGTCGGCACGGCTATCCTCGCCGCATCCTGTTCGGTCAAAAGTTCACGCGAGGTCGCGATGCAGGCTGCGAGTGCCCTGCGATCGCTCTTCGTCTGGTCTGCGAACTTGCGAAACATCTGACCACGCTCCGAGGCGATGGTATCGGGGTCGTCGGTCAGCAGGGCCTCGGCGATCTCATCCCATTCGCCAACACCCTCGATCATGCCCAGTCCCAGCCCTCCCAGGATCAGCGTCGCGACTTTCGCGGGATGTTCAAGGGCGAGAAAAGCGGAAATGCGCGCGCCCATGGAATAACCCATCACATGCGCCTTCGGAATGCCCAGATGATCAAGCAGCGCTGCCGCATCGCCAGCCATTTTGCGGGGTGTGTAAACCGCCTCGTCATGGCTCTTGGTGGAGCGGCCATGGCCGCGATTGTCGAGTGCGATCACGCGAAAACCCGCATCCCGCAGCGTTTTCACCCAGCCCGGCGCCACCCAATTCACATAGTGGGTGGAAGCGAAGCCGTGGATCAGGAGAATTGGATCGCCCTGCCCTTCATCGATAAAGAAAAGTTCGAACCCGTCATGTTTGAAAGACTGCATGTCTGGATATGCGCCGCTGCTGACTATTGTGCGCCGGCAGTCCCGATGCGCGGATGGCGCAGACGATCACCGACCTCGATACCCATCTTCTGCGCGGTTCCCGCCAGCAGTTCAAGCACGAATTGAGATTCCACATCCGGTGATATGGACGCGGTGGAGAAAGGTGTTCCAGGTGCAATCGCCCGTACCGTGCCGTCGGCACCGACAAACATCAGGTCAAGTGCGAGTGGCGTGTTCTGCATCCAGAAGCCCTGCCGGCTCTCCGCCGGAAAGACGAAGAGCATGCCACGATCTGCGGGCATGGACTGGCGGAACATCAGGCCGCGCTGACGTTCATGCGGCTCGTCGGCGATCTCGATGTCAAACCGGACCTCGCCCGACGATGTGATCGCGACAAGCGGTTCAGGGTCGACCGGCAGCCGCATCGCCGAGCCCTGCGCAAGCGCCCCGGCTGTCGCAACCATCAGGGCGACGACAGCAAACAGGAAACAGCGAGACAGGGAAAACACAAAGCGCGGCATCGCTGGCACTCTCTCAGGTACGGGAGCCGCGCAAGATCAGTGCGCGGCGTTCAACGTGCCAAGATCGGGATAGACTTCGGCGGCCATAAGGCCTTTGTCACCCCGTCCGAAACGGACCAGAACCACCTGGCCGGGGCGCAGTTCCGTCACACCGTAACGGCGCAGGGTTTCCATATGAACGAAAATGTCCTCGGTCCCCTCACCCCTGGTCAGGAACCCAAACCCCTTGGTGCGGTTGAACCATTTGACAATCGCCCGCTCCAGCCCGCTCTCCGCGACAACGGTAACATGGGTGCGCGGTGCCTGATCCTCACTCGGGTGAACCGCCGTCGAAAGGTCGATCGACACCACCTTGAAGGCCTGCAGCCCCTTTTCGCCCTGCTGGGCGAGGCAAACGACCCGTGCGCCCTCAAGTGCCGTCGGGAACCCATCCTTGCGCAGGCAGGTTACGTGAAGTAGCACATCGCCATGCTCTTCATTGTCCGGGAGGATAAAGCCATAGCCTTTCGCCACGTCGAACCATTTAATGGCGCCGGAAATCTCTACCAGTTCCCCGGTTTCCGCGACGTCATCCGTCTTCGGCGCCTTATCGCCAGCCTCGTACCTCTTGGTTGTCGAGGACTTGTCGTCCATCCCATCAAGCCTTTTCTCAAGTCCGCCCGACTCACTGTGTGTTTCAAAGATAGCATTGGCGCTTTGTGGCATAGCAAGACCCAGTTTCTGATTTTCAACAGCAGGTGAAATCAGCCGGATTTGAGGGATTTCGGCAAAACGGCACAACCGGTTAACGTGCAACATTGCCGAATAGAACGTGTAGAGACCCCGTACCGTATACGTAAACCAGCAAGCGAGAGAGAACATGCGCTACCTGCACACCATGGTCCGTGTAAAAGACATTGATGAATCGCTCGATTTCTACTGCAACAAGCTCGGACTGACCGAGGTTCGCCGCTCTGAGAACGAGAAGGGACGTTTCACCCTGATCTTCCTTTCGGCCCCCGCAGATCAAGCGCGCGCGAGCCAGGAACAGGCACCGCTGATCGAGCTCACATACAACTGGGACCCGGAGGACTATGACGGGGGCCGCAATTTTGGACACCTCGCCTACGAGGTTGACGACATCTACGCTCTTTGCGACCGGTTGATGAAGGCAGGCGTCACCATAAACCGCCCGCCCCGCGACGGCCGCATGGCCTTTGTTCGCTCGCCTGACGGGATCTCGATCGAACTCCTCCAGAAAGGCGGCGCAAGGGAGCCGGTCGAGCCCTGGGCCTCCATGGAAAACACCGGCAGCTGGTAAATTCTGCAAACGCGCCGTGCGTTATCTGGAACGCACGGCGTATTTTCCTGCCGCTGCCGCCATGCTAACAGCAGAAGGCCGTTGATTGCCTTTGGGGGAGACAAGCATGAAAGAGGTTCTTCTCGAGCTGGAACGTCGCCGCGCTGCCGCGCGCGAGGGTGGAGGCCAGCGGCGGATCGACGCCCAGCACGCCAAGGGCAAGTTGACCGCGCGTGAACGCATCGAGACGTTCCTCGATGAAGGCACGTTCGAAGAGTTCGACATGTTCGTCGAGCATCGATCCACCGATTTCGGCATGGAGAAAACCCGCATTTCCGGCGACGGCGTTGTGACGGGATGGGGCACGGTCAACGGGCGCACCGTCTTCGTTTTTGCCAAGGATTTCACCGTGTTCGGCGGCTCTCTTTCCGAGGCGCATGCGGAAAAGGTGGTCAAGGTCCAGGAGATGGCGCTGAAGAACCGCGCGCCCATCATCGGCTTCTACGATGCGGGCGGCGCGCGCATTCAGGAGGGCGTGGCGGCACTCGGTGGCTACGCCGAGATATTCCAGCGCAACGTCCTCGCCTCCGGAGTCATCCCGCAGATTTCCGTCATCATGGGCCCCTGCGCGGGCGGTGACGTCTACTCCCCGGCCATGACCGATTTTATCTTCATGGTGCGCGACACCTCCTACATGTTCGTCACCGGGCCGGATGTGGTCAAAACCGTAACCAACGAAACGGTAACGGCCGAAGAACTCGGCGGCGCCTCCGTTCACACCGTCAAATCCTCCATCGCCGATGGCGCCTACGACAACGATGTGGAAGCGCTCCTGCAGATGCGCCGCCTGATCGATTTCCTGCCAACGTCCAACACGGGCGACCTGCCGGAAGTGGAGTGTTTCCAGCCCGTCTCCGACCCCGATTACTCTCTTGACCGGCTGGTCCCAGACAATGCCAACAAACCCTACGACATCCGTGAGCTGATCCTGAAAACCTGCGACGAAGCGGATTTTTTCGAAATTCAGGCGTCCTTCGCCAAAAACATCGTGACCGGATTTGGTCGCGTGGAGGGCCGCACGGTGGGTTTCGTCGCCAATCAGCCGATGGTGCTGGCGGGCGTTCTGGATTCGGACGCGTCCCGAAAGGCCGCCCGCTTCGTACGCTTCTGCGATTGCTTCAACATTCCGCTCGTCACCTATGTGGATGTTCCCGGCTTCCTGCCGGGCACCGCGCAGGAGTATGGCGGGCTGATCAAGCATGGCGCCAAACTGCTCTTTGCCTACGCGGAGGCAACGGTTCCCAAGATCACCCTCATCACACGCAAGGCATTTGGCGGTGCCTACGACGTCATGGCCTCCAAACATCTGCGTGGTGACATAAATTATGCCTGGCCTTCGGCCCAGATCGCGGTGATGGGTGCCAAGGGCGCGGTGGAAATCATCTTCCGCAAGGACATTGACGATCCGGACAAGATAGCCGCCCACACAAAAATGTATGAGGACCGCTTCCTCTCGCCCTTCGTGGCGGCCGAGCGAGGATATGTGGACGAGGTTATCATGCCGCATTCGACACGGACGCGCATTGCCCGTGCCCTGCGGATGCTGCGCAACAAGGACCTCCAGAATCCCTGGAAAAAGCACGACAACATTCCGCTCTGACACAGCACCTTGCACTGCGCCTCACGGCCTGTCTTCCACCGCGTCAGAAGCTGCGTGGCGGCACAAACAGGCAGATGGTGCGGCCATCCATCTTTCCGGCCACGGAGCACCAGTGGAACACGCCATCGGGCGAGTTGCGCACACGTTTGTCCGTATACGGCAACACTTCACCGGTTACCCTGATGACATATCCCTCGGGTCCCTCCGTGACGGCGGCATTCGAGACCTCCCGGCAGTCACGGTCGGAGCAGCAGGCATAGGGATAGCGCCAGCCGCTCTTTGCCTCATGCGCAACAGCCATTGTCCATGAAGGCGCAAATGCGCCCAAAAGAAGAGCCCCACTTAAAGCCAGACGCCGCTTGGAAAAGCCAGAGTAGATCATACTCATCTCCTCGAGACTCCTCCCGGCAGTCAGTGTCCGCCTCATCTGTTAACGAAGCTTTAACCATCCGCCGCGCAATTGTCTCAAAGCCGGCGAAAGTCAGGTTCAGAGCCTGGTGAAGATGGCAATTTCAATGTGCGTTCCTCCTTGCATCGCAAGGTTTGACGCCGGCGGTCGTTGACAATCGTGGCCTGCCGGTGTGGTCTGCCGGACGAACGCCGCGAACCGGTGGACCACACTCGCAGGAAACGCACATCATGCCAAAAACCGATATCGCGCGCCGCGTCTACAATCACGCCTGGAAGCTCGACCCCATCTGCCGCAGCCTGCTGGACACGGACTTCTACAAGCTTCTGATGCTGCAGATGATCTGGGGGCTGTATCCGAATGTCGATGCGACCTTCTCTCTCATAAACCGCAACAAGTCAGTCCTCCTTGCCGACGAGATCGATGAAGGAGAGCTGCGTGAGCAACTGGATCACGCCCGTGCGATCCGCTTCACCAAAAAGGAAATGATCTGGCTCGCCGGTAATACGTTTTATGGACGCAAGCAGATTTTCCAGCCGGAGTTCCTCAACTGGCTCGCGGATTTCCGGTTACCCGAATACGAGCTCACCCGCCGTGGCGGCCAGTACGAACTCAACTTCCATGGCAAGTGGATGGAAACCACGATGTGGGAGATTCCCGCCCTTGCGATCATCAACGAGCTGCGATCGCGGGCTGCCATGCGTTCGCTCGGCCCCTTCGCGCTCGATGTTCTCTATGCTCGCGCCAAGGCCAAGGTCTGGACCAAGGTCGAACGCCTGAAAAAACTGCCGGACATCAAGATTTCCGATTTTGGCACCAGGCGGCGACATTCTTTCCTCTGGCAGCGCTGGTGCGTGGAAGCGCTTAAAGAAGGCATCGGCGACTCCTTTACCGGCACCTCCAACGTGCTTCTCGCCATGGACACGGACCTGGAAGCGCTTGGCACAAACGCTCACGAGCTGCCGATGGTGCTGGCAGCGCTGGCCAGAACTGATGAGGAGCTTCTCGAAGCCCCATATCGCGTTCTCGAAGACTGGCAGAGCTACTACGGCGGCAACCTGCTGATCGTGCTTCCCGATGCATTCGGAACGGAATCCTTTCTGCGTGACGCCCCGCCATGGGTCGCGGACTGGACGGGCTTCCGCCCCGACAGTGCGCCTCCCATCGAAGGCGGGGAACGCATCATGGAGTTCTGGCGCAAGCATGGCAAAGATCCGCGTGACAAGCTGCTGATTTTCTCCGACGGCCTCGATGTAGACACGATCGAAGCGGCCTACCGCCATTTCGAGGGAAAGGTGCGCATGGCCTTTGGCTGGGGCACCAACCTCACCAATGATTTCGAGAACTGCGCGCCGACGGAAGTGAATGGTCTGAAGGCGATCTCCGTCGTCTGCAAGGTGAGCAGCGCAAATGGCCAACCGGCAGTCAAGCTCTCCGACAACCCGGAAAAGGCAACAGGCGACCCCGCCGAAATCGAGCGCTACATAAAGCTGTTTGGAACGCAGAACCGCGTTCGCCGCACAGTTTCAGTCTGACAGTCCAGCTTTATGGGCACCGCATCGGCGCGGTTTTTTCTGCAAATGGCGAGAAGTCTGAAACGATCAGGCTTCTTCCAGCATTTCCTTAACAACCGTTGCAAGCTGCTTTAGAGAGAAAGGCTTCGGCAGGAAGCCGAACTGCGCATCCTCCGGCAGGTTCTTTGCAAAGGCATCCTCCGCATAACCGGACACAAAGATGAACTTGATGTCGGGCTGCGCCTTGCGCAGCTCGCCAAGCAGTGTCGGGCCGTCCATTTCCGGCATCACAACGTCGGAAACGACGATGTCGACCTTGCCATCCAGCTCGTTGAATATCTCGAGCGCCTCGACGCCGGAACTGGCCTCATGCACTTCATACCCCCGTGAGGAGAGTGCGCGCACACTGCCCATCCGGACCGCATCCTCATCTTCTACGAGGAGCACGCGTGCGGAGCCTGAAAGGTCGCGATTCTCTTCTTTCGCCTTCGCAGCGTCGTTCCCCCGCGCAGCGGCCTCGTCAGCAGTTTTCTCCGCTTCGGTCGGAACGTGACGCGGCAGGAAAATGCGGAACGTGGTGCCCTCACCCAACTCGGAATCGCAGAAGATGAAGCCGCCCGTCTGCTTGACGATGCCGTAAACCATGGAAAGGCCAAGACCAGTTCCCTTGCCCACCTCCTTGGTGGTGAAGAATGGCTCGAATATCTTCTTTATGGTCTCAGGATCGATGCCGGTACCCGTATCGCTCACTTCCACTGCGACATAGTCGGCCGCTGTCATTTCGCGATATGGAAACTGGGCGCACTCTTCAGCCGAAACGTTACGGGTCCGTACAGCGAGCTTGCCGCCTTCCGGCATCGCATCGCGTGCGTTGACGGTCAGGTTCACGACAACCTGCTCAAACTGACCGATATCGGCCTTGACCGGCCAAAGATCGCGGCCATGCTCGATGGAAAGCGTGATCTCGCTGCCGACGAGGCGCGCAAGCAGCATCCTCAGATCCGCCAGAACATCCGTAAGATTGAGCACTTCCGGACGCAGGGTCTGCCTGCGCGAGAACGCCAGGAGCTGACGCACCAGTGACGCGGCGCGATTGGCATTCTGCTTGATGTTCATGATGTCCGGGAAAGACGGATCGGACGGACGGTGGTTCGTCAAAAGCAGGTCGGAGGCCATGATAATGGCCGTCAGGACGTTATTGAAATCGTGCGCGATGCCACCGGCAAGCTGTCCCACGGCCTGCATCTTCTGGCTCTGCGCCATCTGCGCTTCTAGCGCTTTCTGCTCCGTCGTTTCCACGGCATAAACGATAGCGGCTTCCTCGGCACCCTCTCCGCCATCGTGGTCGACCACGGGATTTACATAAAAGCGCACGTGCCGCTCTGCATCGTCCGGCAGCATTGTGTCGATGGGCGCGATCTCCGCCTGGCGTTGCTTTGCCCTTTCGAGCGCCGCGGCAAACGCCTCGCGGTCATTCTCGTGAATGACCGCATCCAGCCGGATATTCCGCTCCACTGCACCGCTGTCGACGACACGCGAGAACAACGAAAGGAACGGCGCATTTGTGCGCAGGATCCGCCCTTCATGATCCACCGAAGCAATCGCCATCGGCGTGGAATTGAAAAAACGGGTAAATCGCACTTCGGACGCACGCAGGTCAGCCGATGCGTCCTCGCCCAGTTGGCGGTTCAGGACGATGGTTCGGGTTGCCCCGGGGGTTCCCTCGCGGCTTGCAGCCACGCGATGCATGAACCGCACCGGAAGTACCTCGCCACCCATTGTAGAGAGGTCGAGATCAATCACCGCATTGCGTGCTGTACCCGGATCAGCCTTCACCGCGTTGATCAGCGCCATCCCGTCACCGGCAACGATCTGTGGCAGGCGCACGGCTCCGGGCACGAAATTGGCAAGATCGATGCCCAGCCATTCCGCCAGCGTTGCGTTGATATAGGTCACACGTCCGTCGGGATCGGCCGCGAAAAAGCCCGCCGGTGCATGATCCAGATGATCAATCGCCTTTTGAAGATCGAGGAAGAAGCGTTCCTGCTCGGCGCGTTCTTCCGAAATATCGGCAATCTGCCAGGCGGACACCGGCTGACGATAACCCGGCAGCTTGAAGATGCGCGCCCAGGTTCTGTACCAGCGGGCGCCAAGCGCACCGCCGGGACGGATGGAGCGCGACAGCCGGAACTCTCCGTCACCTGCACGTCCGTCGCGCAGACCGGCCGAAAGCTTCTCCACCACCGGTGCGGCTTCCGGATTGTCTGCCAGAAGTCCGTCGACGGTCTTCACATCGGCCACCGATGTTGCACCCGTCATTTGTGCATAAGCATTGTTTGCATAAAGGATGCGGCCCTTGGTGTCCGCAACCACAAGGCCCTCCTCCATGGAATCGACAAAGGCCCTGGAGAGTTCACTTCCCGCCGAACGCGGTGCGACCTGCACGAATCCGATGGCTGTTGCGAACAGAAACCCCACACCGATCATCGCCAGAATACCAAGGAGTCCGAGCAGGAACGGATCGCCGAGCCGTTCGCGGAACACGGAAAATGCAACCGCAGAAAGGGTCAGTATGACGATGAATATGATCAGGCGCGTGATGGCACCGGGTCGAGAACTCTGGTCGACAATCGGTGCTGCGTGGATTTCTCCCCCGGTCTGCTTGGCCATGCGTTTCCCGTCTGTCGCGCCCAATTCCTGCCAGGCTCCACGCGAACCCGGCTTCTCCGGGATATATCAGGGCTCCCGGCATCTGCAAGCGTACACATGTAATCGAAACGCAAATCGCCTTTCTTTGCGCGAATTTTGCTGCTGAAAACCATGGGGGCAGGCTCTGTCGGCGCAGCCGCGGGTTGCCGCGTCCCTGCGAGACGCATAGTTTGGCTGATCAGATTGAGAGTGGAGTAGACGAATGCGCGACTGGCTCGTGGGAATTTTTGGAGAGGCTTACGCGACCGCGGCCTTCTGGACGATCATTCTCATTGCCGTCGCCGTTGTCCTTCTGGTGTTTCTCCGGGTGAACCGCCGGTTCACCGCCGGGACTTTCATCTCCGGCGCACGCGGCAGGCAGCCGCGCCTGGCTGTGACGGACGCCACCCCTGTGGACAACCACAGACGTCTCGTACTGGTACGCCGTGATGACGTGGAACACCTCATTCTGATCGGCGGACCAGGCGATCTCGTGATCGAAACCAATATCGGGGGGCCCCGTGCCACGGCTGCCGAGCCTGTGACGCAGCCGGTCGAAGAACCGGCCGCACCTGTCGAACCACGCGCCTCCGGCATGCAGGAAGCGGATATCGAGAGAGAAGCGCGCCGCACCGCCCCCTCTTCCCCGGAACCGGAAATGCCCGAGCCAGAACGTCGCCCATCACCACCAGAACCGGCGATCCAGATAGCCAGTCGGCCGGCACCGGCTCCCGCGCCGGCACCCCGCCGTTATCCAGCAGAAACAGTGACAGAAGCCCCACAGCCAATGCGAGAACCCGTGTCGTCGCCCGCTCCGCGGCGCGCCGTTACAGCGGCATCGATCGGTTCGCTTGCAACCGTGGCGCCGGCTGCCCCAAAACGTGTGTCGAGGATCGAAGACACCGGGGAACACCGATCGCCAGAACCCGGCACCGAGTTGCGACACACAGACGAGGCTCCTGACGTTGATTTTGAAGTCTCACGCGCAGAGCAATCCGGCACACAGACTCAGGCCGGCGAACACACGCTCGAAGATGAGATGAGCCGACTGCTTGAAGAGCTTTCAGAACAGAAACACTGACGGCCCGGTTTCAAAGCTCCACCAGACGGTGGACAAGAAAAAAGCGCCAACCCTGAGGGGTGGCGCGCACAAAACAAAACAAGCACGGATCAAAAGCGTGCTTAAAGTAAAAAAAATCAATCGTCGCGATAGACTTTCTCGCGGCGTTCATGACGTTCCTGTGCCTCGATCGACAAAGTCGCAATCGGGCGTGCATCAAGCCGCTTCAGTGAAATCGGCTCACCCGTTTCTTCACAATAACCGTAGGTCCCCTCCTCGATGCGCTGCAGGGCGGCATCGATCTTGGAGATCAGCTTGCGCTGGCGGTCCCGCGCTCGCAGTTCGATTGCGCGATCCGTTTCGGACGACGCACGGTCGGCGAGGTCCGGGTGATTTGCACTTTCTTGTTGCAGTACCTCGAGGGTCTCACGCGCTTCCTTGAGAATGTCGCTTTTCCAACGCAGCAGTTTCGCACGGAAATATGAGCGTTGGCGCTCATTCATGAAGGGTTCGTCCTCGGTGGGCACGTATTCGGCATTTCTGAGCTCATTCATCGAGTCACCCTGAGATGTTTTGACGCCCGCGCCTATATATTCACGCACCCCCGCAACCACAAGCACAAAGGCCGCATGCTTCACGCTTTTGTTAATTACGGCGGTAAAAGTGGATATCTCCTACTCCAAACGCGGGATGCGTATAAACTCCCCGGGGAGATCAACGGATTCCACGGAGGGGAAATGATGGAAAAACCGCGCAGTTTTGGTTCAAACCAGCAGATTTTTGGCGCGTTTCCTTCGTTTTTTCCCGGATTTCGATAATGTCCCGCCTTCTCCTGCTTCGCCACGCAAAGGCCGGCTGGGCGGCACCTGGTACGTCGGATTTCGACAGAACCCTTACCCAGTCGGGCCAATCCGATGCAAAGGCGCTTGGAATGCGCATGCGCTCAATCGGCCTCATTCCCGATCTGATCCTGTGTTCTCCAGCCAGGCGCGCTGTCGAAACACTTGAATTTGTCGCTTCAACACTCTTCGACAGCCCCCCAAAAACGGAACTTGTCCCGGAATTGTACAATTCCGATGCAACGGACTATCTGCACGCCGTGCGGGAAGCGCCGACGGCTGAGACATTGCTGCTGGTGGGGCACAATCCGATGATGGAGGATCTGGCGTTCGAACTTCCATCCGCAGGAGACCAGCAGGCAATGCGCGGAACCGCCTCCGGCTTTCCCACATGCGGCCTTGCAGTCATCAGCTTTTCCGGACCGCTGGCGGATATAAGACGCAATGGCGGGCGGCTCGAAGCCTTCCTGAAGCCGGACCTCTGACGGTACGCTGCGCCATCGGTCTTCAATCACGGCTTTGGGTTCCTATATGCAAGGTCTTGCGATTTTTGAGGATTTCGCCTTTTGGCTTCATTGACCACATATACGGACGAAGCGCGGATTGTTCTCGACACGCTGGCCGGACGGGCCGCCGGCCTCGTTTCGCCCTCACTGCGGATCGGCGTTACCGGGCTTTCACGCGCAGGCAAGACCGTTTTCATCACCGCTTTCGTGCACAATCTTCTGCACGGTGGACGGCTACCGCTGTTCGACGCGCAGAGTTCGGGGCGTATTTCCAGGGCCTATCTGGAACACCAGCCGGACGATGCGGTCCCCCGTTTCCAGTATGAAGATCACATCGCCGCGCTTGTCGAAAGCCGTATCTGGCCCGAATCCACGCGCGCCATCTCCGAGTTGCGCCTGACGGTCGAATTCGAATCCGCATCAGCATGGAACCGTCTCCTGTCACGCGGGAAACTATCCTTCGATATCGTTGATTATCCTGGTGAATGGCTGCTCGACCTACCGCTTCTTTCGAAGGATTACGAAACCTTCTGCCGTGAGGCGCTGGAGATGGCAGCCCTTCCTGCCCGCGCCGATCTTTCGGCTGAATGGCGCGCCCTGACGCATGAGGTCGACCCGAACGAACCGGCAGATGAAATGGCCGCCCGCAGGCTTTTCGAGGCATTTTCATCCTATTTGCGTGCATGCAAGGCCGATCACCGGGCGCTTTCAACGCTGCCACCCGGCCGCTTCCTGATGCCGGGTGATCTGGAGGGTTCCCCGGCATTGACCTTCGCCCCGCTGGGTGTGGAGCCCAGCGCCCGGGGCAAGCCCGGCTCGCTGCATGCCATGATGGAGCGGCGCTATGAGGCATACAAGACGCATGTCGTTCGTCCGTTTTTCCGCGAACACATCGCCCGGCTCGACCGACAGATCGTGCTGATCGATGCAATGCAGGCCATGAACGCGGGCGCCGAGGCCGTTACCGACCTCGAACGGGCGCTGACCGAGATCCTCTCGTGCTTCCGCCAGGGGCGCGGCAATCTCCTGACCGGGCTTTTTTCGCACCGCATCGACCGGATTCTCGTCGCGGCAACCAAGGCGGACCACATCCACCACGAAAGCCATGACCGGTTGCAGGCGATCGTGCGCCGGCTCGCCGATCGTGCCATTGCACGGGCCGGTTTTTCCGGCGCCGCGGTCGACGTGCTCGCCATGGCCGCCGTGCGGGCGACGCGCGAGGGAACCGTAAGACAGGGCAAGGAGACACTGCCCGTCATCATCGGCACCCCGCTGGAGGGCGAAACCATCGCCGGTGAGACGTTCGACGGCGAAACCGAAACGGCAATCTTCCCAGGCGACCTGCCCGAAAAGCCCGGTTTGATCTTTCAACAGCCGGGACCGGACGAAGAAAACGCCGGCTCCGCTCCCGAGAACCCGCTCCGTTTCGTGCGGTTTCGCCCGCCGCGGCTCGAGCGAACCGCCGAAGGCCTCACCCTCTCCCTCCCGCATATCAGACTTGACCGGGCCCTTCAGTTTCTTGTCGGAGACCATCTCGCATGAAGAGAGCGCCCGCATCGTTTCGCATAGATCCGCCGAGACCCGAAAAGGTCGAAAAGCCGGCAGCCAAACGAAAGCCCCAGGCAGTGAGCCCCGGCAAGGCTGTAGCGGTGGTCGCCGAAAGCGACGATTATTTCGCCGAGCCGGACCTGGCTCTCACCACCCCGCCGCCGGTTCCGCCGCGCCGCCGCTCCATACTGGGCCGCGTCTTCTTCACCGCCTTCGGTATCCTCGTTTCGCTGGCAATTGGTCTCTGGACCGACCAGTTGATCCGCGACCTCTTCAACCGTGCCGACTGGCTGGGCCGGCTGGCGCTCGGCGTGGCCGCGACAGCGCTGCTGGCGTTCGTGGCAATCCTTGTTCGTGAAGCACTCGGCATCATGCGGCTCGCTTCCATCGAGGCGATGCGCCGGGATGCAACGGACGCGATCCTTCGCAATGACACCGCAGAAGCCAGGAAAACGGTGGATCACCTAATGGGTCTGCTGGCGCGCAAGCCCGAGACGGCCGCCGGCCGCGAAACGCTTCTGGGCCTCAAAGACGATGTGATCGACGGTGCGGACCTGCTTGCGGTTGCCGAGAAGGAACTGCTCGCGCCCCTCGACGCCATGGCACGAACCCAGGTCTTGAATGCGGCCAAGCGTGTGTCGGTGGTGACCGCGGTATCGCCCCGGGCGCTGGTCGACATCGCCTATGTGCTCTTCGAGGCCGCGCGGCTGACACGGCGCATTGCCGATCTCTATGGCGGGCGGCCCGGGTTCCTGGGATTCATGCGCCTTGTGCGCAGCATCTTTACACATCTTGCGATCACCGGCTCCATGGCCGCCGGCGAAACGCTGGTTCAGCAGGTCGTGGGCCACGGGCTTGCAGCGCGCCTTTCAGCGAAACTCGGCGAAGGCGTGGTCAACGGCATGATGACGGCGCGCATCGGCATCGCCGCCATGGACGCAGCCCGCCCGCTCCCCTTCAACGCCGTTCAGCGCCCGGGCATCGGCGACTTTCTGAAAGCACTGACGAGTTTTGCGTCGAGCGAGAAAACCGGCAAGGATAGCCCGAAAACATAGCGCCAGTTTCTCTGACCTCGTCGGCGGTTCGGGTGAGTCTCAAAAGACACACCCGCGAACTATCACAACCGGACCCCCGGGTTTGATACACTCGGCGGCTGCACCGAATCAGGTCGGTATGGTAGACAAAGCCTTAACCAATCTGCGGCAGGATTCCCGCTAGATTTCTTTTTCAACCTGATCTGGTTCTTTAGCTCATGCTGAAATTCGCGCTCAAGCTCGCTCTTCTGGCCGCTGCTGCAGCCCCGATTTCCGGTTTTGCCGGCACGGCGGAAGCTTCGGAAAAGGAGCGGCGTTTTTTCCAGTCTGTCGAAGGAAGCTGGTCCGGTCCCGGCGAGATTGTCGCCGGCAAATACAAGGGTACGAAGTTCGTCTGTAATTTCGACGGTGGCACGCCCGACAAGAAGATTGGCATGGCGCTCGACGGAAGCTGTCGTGTCGGGGTCTTCACACAGCCCATGAAGGCCAGCGTGGTACGTGGAAAAGGCGGCTATATCGGAACGTTCCTCGATGGCGCGGCCGGCAAGGGTCTTGATGTCACCGGCGGCAAGGTAATCGGAAACGATGTGGTGTTCGCTCTTCACCGCTCCTCGCTCAGCGGTGCGATGCGCGCGCGCATCAGCGACAAAAACACGATGCACATCACCATTTCGGTGCAGGTGAACGACGATATGGTTCCGGTAATCGGAATGAAACTGAAGCGCACGGATTCCGGCGGCATCGAAGCCATCGCCCGGCAGTAATCGCTGGTGCCTTGTGGGCACCATGTCGATCATGTCGCCAGGTTTTTCGGGAAGAAAAAGCGGCTTTCAGCCGCTTTTTTTGTCTCCATCGACGCGCCACCACATTCCGTCGGGCGTAATTCGCTCCATACCGCTCTGATCCAGCGTTTCAAGGAGCGCTCTGGCGCTTTTTCCGTCAATCTCCCGCTCCGGCGCAATCTCGGCCAGTGGCGCCAGGACGAATGCACGCTCGGCCATGCGCGGATGCGGTATCGTCAGCCCGGCATCGTCCACAGTGCGGTCACCGTAAAACAGGATGTCAACGTCGATGGGGCGCGGCCCCCAGCGCTCCGCCCGTATGCGCTTGAGCGCCCGTTCGATCGTCAAACACTGCTCGAGGAGCGTATGCGGATCAAGGCTGGTGCGCACCATGGCAACGGCATTGAGAAAATCCGGCTGATCGAGCTTGCCCCACGGAGGCGTGCGATAGAGCGACGAGACGGCGAGAACCTCTGTATCGCGCCGGGCATCGAGCGCCGCCAAAACCATCTGCATCGCCCGGCGCGGGTCTCCGATATTGCCCCCCAGACCCAGATAAACGTCCTGCATTCTACTGCGGCCAGACCACGGAAACCTCGACATAGTCCAGAACTCCAGGAACAGGAGCGTTGGGCTTGCGTATCGTGATTTCAGAACGCGCAATCTGCGGGAAGCGGGCAGCAAGTGCCTTCGCCACTTCCAGCGCCAAAGCCTCAATCAGAAACCGGCGCTTGCCGGCGACGATCTCTTCAATGACCTTGAAGGCCGCGCCGTAGTCGACCGTTCCTTCCAGAGAATCATCGCTAAGCGCACGGCCAGGTTCCACGGTCAGCACCGCATCCACATAGAAGCGCTGGCCCAGGCGCTCTTCTTCGTCGTGCACGCCGTGACGCGCGAAGAAAGCGCAGTTCTTCATCCGGATTACATACATCATCGCCTCACCGGCCTATCTCTGCGCTGCAAGCATAGCATCTGCTACCTTTAGCGAATCCCTGTTGATTGCGACATCGTGCACCCGAAAAACGGCTGCGCCCTTCATTCTAAGCAGCGCACTGGTCGCGGCCGTTCCCATATCCCGATCTTCTGCACTCTCGCGGCCCGTGACCGCCCCCACGAAGCGCTTGCGCGATGTACCGACAAGCAGGGGGAATGCAAGGCCGGCCAGTTCTTCGAAACGAGCCATGATCTCGATGTTCTCCTGCGTGTTCTTGGCAAAGCCGAAACCCGGGTCAAGCATGACCTGTTCGTCCCGAACGCCGGCATGGCGGGCGATTTCCAGCGAGCGGCGCAAAAACGAGAACTGATCGGCGATCACATCGGAAAGCTTCTCGCGCTCGCGGCCGGTGTGCATGATGACGAGCCCTGCCCCGCTTTGCGATGCGACCTCTGCAATGCCCGGCTCGCGCTGAAGCCCCCAGACATCGTTGACGATATGGGCTCCCGCAGCGACGGCGAGCCGTGCCGTATCGGCCCGGTAGGTATCGACGGAAAGAAGGACGTCATCGCGCCTCGCGAGCGCCTCGAACACAGGCAGTATCCGATCCTGCTCTTCGGCAGCGGATACCGGCGCGCCGCCGGGGCGGGTCGATTCGCCGCCGATATCGACAATGCACGCCCCCTCGCCGATCAGTCTGTCTGCCTGGCGGAGCGCGGATTCGATGCCGACAAAGGCACCGCCATCGGAAAAACTGTCCGGCGTAACGTTCAGAATGCCCATGATGATCGCGTCCGGGCCGAGCACGAGTTCGCGCCCATGCGCAAGTTTCCAGACAGGAAAAGTCATCGGGCTTGTAGCCTCCGGATCGCAATCAGGCGTTTTTGCGGCTCATTGCCGCCAAAATCAACCGCAATGTGTTTGACGGGCCGACTCGGAAACCGGAAGTGCCGGGCTTGTCATCGCGCAACCGACGTCGCAGGGTGAAGATCGGAGACATCATGAGACGCATCACGCTGACACTCGCCCTGCTGGCACTCGGTACCTTTCCCACCGCAAGCGCCGACATTTCACGCACCTACAGCTATTTCTCCATCGGCGGCAAGACGCTGAGCGAAATTGAAGAACAGCTCCGCTCGCGTGGGCCGCATGTGCAGAGCACCGGGCAGAGACACCCCGGTGCAACACGCATGGAGTTCAAGACCAGGATAACCTACGAGGAAGAAAACCGGCGCTGCCGCATCGCCGACGTCAAGGTTTCGGTCAAGGCACGGGTCTTCTTGCCCCGCTGGCGCAACCGAAGGACCGCGGGACCGGAAACCGCCCTCATCTGGGATACGCTGTCAAAAGACATCAAACGCCATGAAGAAAGCCATCTGGGAATTGCCAAACGCTACGCGCGCAGCATCGAAAGCGGGATTGGCGACCTTGCACCGCGCTCTTCCTGTGAAGCCCTGCAGGCGCGCGCCGAACAGGTGACGCAGAAGAAACTCGAAGAACACGATGCGGCACAGGCAAAATTCGATCGCATCGAAAGCGGCAATTTCGAGTGGCGCCTGATGCGCCTGCTCAACTACCGGCTGGAACAGCTCGAAAAGGGACGAAACCCCGGTTAGCGCACTTCACCGCGCAGATGCGGCCGTCGGACATCTCCAACTGACTGCAAACTCTTTTGCTCAGGCCTGGCGCTCGGGAATGCGCACCACAAGACCATCGAGATCATCACGCACGATGATCTGGCAGGACAGGCGCGAGGTGGGCTGAACCTCGTAGGCGAAGTCCAGCATGTCTTCTTCCATCGCCTCAGGCTGGCCGACCGTATCGGACCACTGCTCGTCCACATAAACATGGCAGGTCGCACAGGCACAGGCTCCGCCACACTCGGCTTCAATGCCCGGCACGGCATTGCGGATGGCGTTCTCCATGACCGTGGAGCCGTTTTCGGCATCCACCTCAAAGCGCGTGCCATCGGGAACGATATAGGTGATCTTCGGCATGCGGATACTCGGCAGTTTTTTGGATTTGATGCGGGTGCGTGGAGATGGAGCGCGCAACTTCGGCGCGGCCTGTTGCGCTCCAAGTTTCGCGCATCACTTATGGTTTTTGGAGACGAAAGGCAATCCATGTACCGGGACGCGACATCGCATCAGCCTAATTCAGAAATGAATTCATTGGCTTCGTGGATCAGGTTTACCAGGCGCATTATGCTCTCCTCGTCTGCCGGTTCTTTTTCGATACCAGCAGCACAGGCCGCAATTTCCATCGCGCCGACCCCTCGTGCCGATCCGACGAGTGCATGCGCCATCTCGCGCCTCGATTGAAGATCAGTAGTGCGGATGCGCTCACCGAGCCCTTCCGTCTGTCTGCGGAACATGCCGAGGACTTCAAGGGCCAGAGCCTGATCGCCCATGGTCTGACGCGACAGGTGTTTTAGATCGACCGGTGTCGGGCCAGCGGACACGCACTCCTCCTCAAAAAGCTCTGCCTGATTTGATCCACGCATCGGTCCCCGGCTTCCTCTACGGCACCCTTCACACACTATTAATGCCGGATGGACAACGGGTTAACGGCTTCGCTTCAAAGCGACGCTTTCACCAAAAACGTCGTTAACCTTATGTTTAAACTTTTACACATCGGACCGATTGCATGTTTTCAACAGGCTCTTGTCCCATTACGATACGATTGGCTCAATTTGGGCATAGTGTCGGAGTACGAGGTTCCTCAAGTTTGCGTATGAGGCTCCGGCTGAGAGTAGCTGAGGTTTGGCGGTATGGCGCGTACAGTAGCAAAGAAAAATCAACCCAAGCGCGATTTTGCGAAGGAACTCGAGGATGCCCTCGATCTGGAGCTTGCAGACGGTCTGGAGAATGGCGACCTGGATATCGCCGCCTCCATGGAGGACCTGGAAGCGCAGATTTCTGCAGCGGCCGAGGAACTCGCGCGCGAAAACCGCTACAAGAACGGGGACGGCAAGGTCACCGTGAGCGAAAAGAAAAACACCTCGCCGTCCGCCAAGGAAACGGCTGGAAACGCCCCGGGTGCCAAGACGACCACTCCGGCTTCCGGCGTTGCTGCGCCAGAGAAGGCAAGCCACCCCGTTTCCAAGCCTGCTAAAACCGAAGAAGCGCCTCTCGACCGCAAGAACCTCACACCGGTCGATCCGGCGCCCGAAAACACCGCTTCCCAGCCTTTCGCCCCCGCCAATGACGACCGGGCCGGGGATTTCAGTGCGGTCATGCGCAAATTCAACCGCCGCGCACCCAACACAGCCTATTGGCTGGTTGCGGCCCTCTCCGCCCTTTGGATTGGCGGCGGCCTTCTTCTCGGCCAGATGCTCTACGGCTCCGCGCTCTGGCAGATTCGCTCGACCGGTGCCCTTATGGCGGCACCGCACGCAATTGCGCTGCTCGTCGGCATTGTCGTCCCGGTGATCCTGTTCTGGGGGTTTGCCGTCATGGTGCGCCGCGCGCAGGAAATGCGGCTTGCCGCGCAATCGATGGCGGAAGCTGCCTTCCGTCTTGCCGAGCCTGAAAACCTCGCCCATGAGCGCATCATGACCGTTGGTCAGGCCGTGCGCCGTGAAGTGCAGGCCATGGGTGACGGCATGGACCGCACCCTCACCCGCGCCGTCGAGCTCGAATCCCTGGTTCACACCGAGGTGAGTGAACTGGAGCGCGCCTATTCGGAGAACGAATCGCGCATTCGCCACCTGGTGGACGGGCTTGGCTCGGAACGTGAAGGCATCGTCGGCCACGCTGAACGCGTACGCGCATCCATCGCCGGCGCACATGAAATCCTGAAGGACGAGCTGGACACTGCCGGCGAGCGCATCCGTGCGACCATCGCCGATGCTTCCAAGCAGCTTGCAGCCTCCGTCAACGCATCAAGTGAGGCGCTGCTGAAGCAGCTCGAAGGCACTGGCGGCACTCTGCACAAGGGCATCGACGATCGCATCCAGAGCCTTTCGGAACGCATCACCACCTCCGGTGACGCTGTCGCAAGCCTGCTCGACACACGCATCGCGTCCCTGACCAGGGGCACGGAGGATGCAACACAGAACCTCGCCACGCTGTTCGACACGCGGATGGCTACGCTGGCGGAGCGGACCGACGAGGCGACTCAAAAGATCGGCGGCCTGCTCGATTCGCGCGTCTCGGCTCTGGCCGATGGCGCCGAAGAAGCCGCGACCAAGCTTGGCAACGTTCTTGATTCGCGTATCTCGGTGTTCAGCCAGAACACACAGGATGCGGAACAGACCCTGACGAAGGTTCTCGATTCGCGCCTCGGCACCCTCACCAAGGAGACCCAGGACGCGGCCCAGACGCTGGGCAATCTGTTCGATGAACGCATGGCAACCCTTGCCGAGCGTACCGACCAGACGACCCGGTCGCTCAACACGCTGTTCGAGACCCGCAGCTCGGCGCTGCTCTCCTCGCTGGGTGAGGCGACCGACTCCATGTCGAGCGAATTCGACACCCGTCTTGGCCAGCTCGAGAATGCCGTCACCGAACGTGGCCGGGCACTCATTGCCGAGTTCACCACCCGCGCCGAAGCGCTCGACGCAGGCACACAGAAGCTCAATTCGGCCCTGGAAGCGCGTGCGCGCAGCATCAATGAAACCCTCGTCGAGCGCACCCGGGAGATCGCCAACACCTTCGCACATGGCAAAGACGAGGTTTCCGCAGCCGTCGAAGCAGGCAAATCTGCGCTCGGCAGCGAGCTCTCCGACCTCGTGGCATCGACCAGCATCATGCTGGAGAACACCGCCGGCGAATTCGGCAAGCGTCTCGACCAGAACTGGTCGCAGATGGCCGCGCATTTCGATGAAGGCATTGAGCGTATCGACGCCACCCAGTCGCGCATGAGTGAGGCTGCACAGCGTCAAATCCAGGCCTTTGAAGAAACGCACCAGCGGCTTTCCGGTGCGCTCACCGAGGATATGGAGAAGCTCGATCTGGCACGTGCAACCTTCGAGGCCGGGATCGGAGAGCAGGTTCAGCAGCTTGCCAGGACACGCGACGGCTTTGGTCAGGCGCTCGACGCGAATATCGCCAAGATCGATGAGCACCGCTCGGCCCTCAATGCCGTGATCGAAGACGAGGCCCTGCGCGTCAATGAGATCTTCACCAAACAGACGGGGATCATCGAAGAGCGCACGCAGACCATGGAAAAAGCGCTTTCCATTGGCGTGGAGAATGTGCGCAGCACGCTCGAGAGCAGCGCCATCGTCGTCGCCGGAGCCCTGCGCGACAAGGTGATCGAGGCAACCTCGATGCTGAACGAGGAAGCTTCCAAGGTCTTTGAGGACGCCGACCAGCGCATCGCGGCGCGTGCCGAACAGACCGCGTCGACCCTTGGCGCACGTATCGAGGAAATCGATCGCACCTTCGACGACGCCTCCGCGCGCTTCACCGAACGTGCCGGCGTGTTCGCACAGACATTTGCCGAAGTTGACGGCCGCATTGCAGCGCGCCTTGAATCGACCGCGGAAACACTGTCGCAGCACACAAGGGCGATTACCGACACGTTTGATGCCGCGGATCGCAGGCTCGTCAGCCGTGTCGACCAGACCACCGAGCAACTGGCGGCCCGCACCGAGGATCTGTCGAAAACCTTCGAGGATTTCGATCAGCGCATCATCGCCCGCACACATCAGACTTCGGCCGAGCTGGACGCACGCGCCAGTGCCATGGGCACTTCCCTTTCCAGCCTGCAGGAGCGCCTCTCGAACAGCGCCAGCATGATTGCGAGCGCGATTTCCGGCGGCATCAACGATGCAGACGCCCGCCTGCGCGAAAGCGCGGAATCGGTCGCCCAGCATGTCAATCAGCAGCTCTCGACGACGCAGGCGCGCCTTGTCTCCACAGCTGATACGATTGCCCAGACCTTCGCTTCGGTCGACGAGCACATTGGCAAGCGCACGAACGAGACCGTCTCAAACCTGGAAGAGCGGACCCGTGAGCTCAATGCGATCCTCGCCGGTCGCACCTCCGAGATGTCGCGCATTCTGGACGAGACGGCAAAACCGCTCGTGGAGCGTTTCGCAGCCAGCGGCGGGGAACTGCGCGAAAGCATCGAAGCGATCACGACGGAAACCACGCAGCGACTGCAGTCCGAGAACGCCGCACTTCTCAATGCGCTCACCAACCGCACGAATGAAGCGCTTTCGGCCTTCGAACACGTGCAGTCGAGCCTCAGCGGTCATATCGATGAGCTTCTGCAGAAGCTTGGCGTTTCGGGTCAGCGTCTGGGCGCCTTGATCTCCACCGCTTCGAAAAATCTCTCCGAGGTCGACGAGCGGCTCAGCACCACTGCCACGAACTTCGCTGAAAATGCGGAGAAGGCAGCGGAGACCTTCTCCAATTCCGCAAGCCTCATCAATGCGAACTCGGGCCGCCTGGCCGATTTCTCCGACAGGACGCTGCGTGAGATTTCTGCCATCGCCAGCCGCTTCGAAGATCACAGCAAGGTGCTGGAAACGGCATCCGAGCTGCTCGAACGCGCGCAGTCCGGTTTGAGCGGCAATCTCGAAGACCGCCAGAAGGCTCTCGAAGCCCTCGCCTCCGGCCTGGCCGAGAAATCGGAGCACATCGAGCGGACGATGAATGCGTTCGAAGACTTTGTCGGGCGCACACTCACCTCCGCCGAGGGCCGCACGCAGCAATCGGTCGAGGGCATCCGCCAGTCGATCGCCGAGGTCGTTGAAGCGGCCACCAGCCGCTTCAGCGGGGCCACGGATGAAATCCGCCGCACGGCTGCTGAAATCCGCAACGAACTGGAACAGACCCGAAGCGACGTGAAGCGCGGCATCGCAGAACTGCCGGCTGAGGCCAAGCAGTCCACTTCGGCCATGCGCAACGCCATCACCGAACAGGTGAACGCGCTGAAGGAGCTTTCCGACATCGTGTCGAAATCCGGCCGGATGCATGGGCTCGACCAGCAAAGCGAAAGCCGCCTCGCAGCCGAGCCGGCTCCGCTGCGTCAGCCTTCGCCCACACCGGCACCGCGTGTATCTCAACCGGCCCCTGCCGCCGCGCAGCAGCCGGTGATCGAACGACCGCGCCAGTCGGCGCCAGCTTCACCGCGCCCGGCCGAGACCGCACGTGCCCCCCAGCAGGCAAATCAGCCCGCGGCGGGCGGCGGCTGGATCCGTGATCTTTTGCGCAGTGCTTCAAATGAGGAAAGTGGCGGCGAGCGTGACCGCCCGGCGCCTTCCGTTCAGAAGGAAGACCGTTCAGCCCTGCATGTCGTGGAATCGCTGAATTCGCTTTCCGTGGACATCGCCCGTGCAATCGACCATGAAGCATCGATCGACCTGTGGGACCGCTACCGCCGTGGGGAGCGCAATGTCTTCACGCGCCGGCTCTATACGCTGAAGGGCCAGCAGACTTTTGACGAAATCCAGAACAAGTATCGTTCCGATCCCGAGTTCCATTCGGCGGTCGATCTGTACTGCCGCGATTTCGAGAAACTTCTGCGCGACGTGTCGCGCTCGGATCGAGACAACATGATGACCCAGACCTATCTGACCTCGGACACGGGCAAGGTCTACACGATGCTGGCACACGCGAGTGGCCGTCTTCGCTAACACGAAACAGCATACAAGCTGAACGAACCGGACGGGCCCCTCGCGGGCCCGTTTCCTTTTGGATGGCAATCCGCAAACCGTTGTCTGGGCGCACGGCTCATGCTGGAACAACAAAAAGCCTTTGACAACGAAAGGCACCGGAACTCCGATAGGATCTCACGCTCACGTTTCAGGCTCGGAGATGTCAATGAAGGCCGTGTTCTTTGAACGCTTCGCACAGGCGCCGCAGATCGCCACGCTGCCCGATCCCTCACCGGCTGCGCATGGCGTCGTCATCAAGGTTGAGGCCACGGGCGTTTGCCGAAGCGACTGGCATGGCTGGATGGGGCACGACCCTGATATCGAACTGCCACATGTTCCCGGCCACGAACTGGCCGGTACGGTGGAGGCAGTCGGCAAAGACGTTCAGCGTTGGAAGGTCGGCGACCGCGTTACCGTTCCCTTTGTCGGAGGCTGCGGTTCATGCCCCGAATGCCATGCCGGGCAGCAGCAGGTTTGCCACAACCAGTTTCAGCCGGGCTTCACGCACTGGGGTTCCTTCGCCGAATTCGTTGCAATTCACCAGGCCGATCTCAATCTCGTGGCACTGCCTGAAACCATGGATTTCGTGACCGCGGCCAGCCTTGGCTGCCGCTTCGCCACATCGTTTCGCGCGGTTGTGGATCAGGGCCGGGCTTCTGCCGGTCAATGGGTCTGCGTACATGGCTGCGGTGGCGTCGGGCTTTCCGCCATCATGATAGCCAGCGCCCTCGGTGCAAATGTGGTGGCAGTGGACATTGCAGAGGACAAGCTGGCCCTCGCCCGCGAACTCGGCGCAACCGCAACTGTCAACGCAGGAGTGGTGGCCAATGTTGCCGAAGCGGTCTTCGACATCACGAATGGCGGTGCCCATCTCTCCCTCGATGCGCTGGGCCATCCCGAAACCTGCTTCAACTCGATCCAGAATTTGCGCCGGCGTGGCAGGCATGTGCAGATCGGTCTGATGCTGGCTGAACACAGCGCGCCGCAGATTCCCATGGCGCGGGTCATCGCCCACGAACTGGAGATTCTGGGGAGCCACGGCATGCAGGCGCACCGCTATGACGCGATGCTGGCCATGATCCAGGCAGGCAAGCTCAGCCCTGAGCGGCTGGTGGGACAACAGATCAGCCTTGAAGAATCGATTGAAGCACTGATGGCGATGGACCGGTTCCAGTCTGTCGGTGCAACGGTGATCAACCGCTTCTGAAGAGCAGCGTTTGCGGGGATTCAGGTATTGGAGACAGTCCAGTCCACGAGATCCGCCATGGCCGTGCCGAAGGCGCGGTCAAGTGCCGTGGCGAACGCCTGCCCGCCGCTGCCGTTCACGGGGGTCGATGCGGTGAAGACGCGCGAAGCCCGTACGGTTCCGTTTCGGTCGTTCAGTATGCGAACGAAGATCTCGACCTCGGCGCGATCCTGTCCGTCGACACGCACATTGAAAGCGCGCAGGTCTGCCAGAATCTGGTAGTCGATCGCCAGTCCCTCGCCCGGCATGCCGACGCCGCCGAAGCGGCCCGAACGCTGGTAGAGATCGGCCATACGTGTCTGAACGATCCTCGGCAGCCGGTCGGCCCAGCGAACACCACCCAGATACTGAATGGCGCCACTCGGCGTCTTGACCACAATGTCCTGCCCGTCGAGCATCTTGATGGCCGTGGGCTCTGTGACGAGGATCTGTTTCCGGCTGACGCGGCGTCCATCCTGCGAGACGGGGGGCGTGGTGAGGTCGAAGGCATCCACGGGCGCAGGTCCGCCGCCCGGCAAGGCAGCACAGCCGGCCAGAACGCCCCCCAACGCCAGCAGCGCGATAATCCTCGCCCTCGTCCTCAAAAACCGCTCCTCAATCCGAACACCGGAGAATCCGGCGGGATTCGCCCCTGAAACTTCTCAAAAAGCAAAAGACCCTGTCCCGAATTGTTTGGGATGATGTGGCTCGAATGTCAACGTCGGACCCGCCCGTCATAACGGCGAATCGTCCCATCGCCGCCAGTGATGATGCGTTGCGGGTTCTGCTCGAAATCCGTCACCGCGCTCTCAATCCGGTTGATCGAACGGCGAGCATCGCGCACCAGAGACTCGACCTCACGCAATCCACCTCCCGAGAAACGCTCCAGATTGCCTGAAATCGCATCCACACGGACGGTCAGCGTTTCGGCCATCTTGCGGAAAGACCTGAGTGTTTCGCGTGCATCGGCCATCAGACCGTCGCCATCACCGGATTCGAGCATACCGTCGAGCTTGGCGAGCACGGAATCGAGCCGCACCGACGATTTGTTCAGCTGGCTCGCCAGTTCGCTGGCATTGGTGATGAACTGGTCGATGTCGTCCTTGCGCTTGTCCACAGTTTCGCTGACATCGGCGATGCTTTTTGCAGCACGGTTCACGGTCGCGCTTGCCTGCTCGAAATTACCGACGGCGGATTTGACCGTAGCAGGATCGACGCTATCAAGAACGCCGTCGAGCTTGGCGAGTGTCTGGTTGGCATTGGTCGAGAAAGTGCCGATCGAACGCACGGTCTCATCGACGCTGGTCATGACCGTGTCGATGTTGCGGCTCGCCTTCTCCAGACGCCCCGAAAACTCGTCGAAATTGCCAACCATCGACGCAATCTTGTCACGGTCGACCGACGTAATCAGCTCCTCGGCGGCCTTCAGGGTGCTGTCGAGCTGCCCGGACACTTTTGAGATCGTTTCCGAGAGCGAACTCACATTGGCGAGGAATGTGTCGATGCCGGACGCATTGCGCTCCAGTGCCTCGGAAAAGCGCTGGACGTTCTTGACCGTATCCGTAAGCGGCTGCCGGGCGTCTTTCGTGAACCCTTCAAGCTGGGACACAACGGAATCAGCCCGCGTCAGAAGGCTTTGGGCCGTCTGCAGCAGATTGGTCACCGCCGAAGGGCTTGCCTGAATCTCCGCGACCGTGTCCCGCTCCTCGGCCAGGTCAAACAGATTGGGCTCGTTGAGATCACCGCCCGTCAGCTCGATGTTTGCCGTTCCGGTGAGGCCCGCAAGCCCGACATCCGCCTTTGTGGATTGCGTGATCGGGGTCAGACGGTCCACTTCCGCGTCGGCGATCGCGACACTCGGGTTGGAAAGATCCAGATAGACGCGGCGCACATCCCCCACCTTCACGCCGTTGAAGAGCACCGCACTGCCACGCGAGAGGCCGGATGCGGAACCGGGAATGCGAAACCGCAGAACCGCGGTCTCGCCCCGGTCGCCGATATTGGCGGTCCAGTAAACGAAACCGAACGCAGCCAGGATGACCAGGACGGTGAAGAAGCCGACAAGAACGTAGTTGGCTCTGGTTTCCATGATAACCTGCTAACCTCTCGCGGAACGGTCGATCTGCCGGGCCCGCTTTCCCCTGAAATAGGCTTTCACCCAAGGATCATCGCATGCGAGCATGTCCTCGACCGTGCCTTCGACGAGAACACGTTTGCCACCGAGAACAGCGATGCGGTCGCATGCCGTCAAGAGACTGTCGAGATCGTGGGTGACCATATAGACCGTCAGCCCCATCGTGTCGCGCAGTTTCCCGACCAGCTCATCGAACTCAGCCGCACCGATCGGGTCAAGGCCGGATGTCGGCTCGTCCAGAAAAACGATATCCGGATCAAGTGCGAGGGCGCGCGCAAGAGCAGCCCGCTTGATCATGCCGCCCGAGAGTTCGGATGGGTATTTCGTTGCTGCATTGCGTGGCAGACCGACAAGTTCAAGCTTCAGATAAGCCAGCTCATCCATCAGCGCGCGCGGCAGGTCGAGATATTCACGCATCGGCACCTGGATGTTCTCGAGCACCGTCAGCGCTGAAAACAGCGCGCCGTGCTGAAAGAGAACCCCCTGATGCATATCGACCCTCAGGCGTTCCTCATCCGTCGCAGCGTCAAGGTCCTGTCCAAGCAGGTGGATCGTTCCCGAGCGTTTTCGCACGAGACCGAGGACCGTGCGCAAAAGCACCGATTTTCCAGCTCCCGACGCACCGACAAAGCCAAGAATTTCGCCCCGATAGACGTCGAGCGAAAGACCGTCGAGCACCAGCGTATCACCGAAACCGACAGTGACGTCGCGTACGGAAAGAACCACATCCCGCGACTGCGCCACCTGCTCTTCCTGCCGTTCCTCGATCACCACCATGCCGCCACCTAGAAATCGATTGCTGCGTAGAAAATGGCGAACATCCCATCAACGACGATCACGACGAAAATCGCCTTGACCACGGACGCAGTGACGTGACCGCCGAGGGACTCGGCACTGCCTCCCACCTTCATCCCCTCGATGGAGGCAATAATACCGACGATCAGCGCCATGAAGGGCGCCTTGATCAAACCGGCAAAGATTGTTGAAAGATCGATCGAATCCCTGAGGCGATCAATGAAGGCCTCGGGCGGGATACCTGAATAAAGCCAGGCAATGAGCATCGCGCCGCCGAGTGCCGCGAAATTTGCAACGATGGTGAGACAGGGCACCCCGACCATCAGGGCGACCAGACGCGGAAAGACCAGAACGCCGACCGGATTGAGGCCGATGACCGTCAGCGCATCCACTTCCTCGCGCATCTTCATGGAGCCGATTTCGGCGGTGATGGCGCTGCCGGAGCGACCGGCAATCATGATCGCCGTCATCAACACGCCAAGCTCGCGCAGGATCAGGATTCCGACAAGATCGACCACGAAGATCTCGGCACCGAAATAGCGCAACTGAAAGGCACCCTGCTGGGCAATGATTGCGCCGACGATGGCAGACATCAGAACGATGATCGGCACTGCGCCCACGCCCATCCGGTCGATCTGGTTGACAATGGCGGCAGGGTTGATCGCGTGCGCGCGGCCAAGCTTCATCTGGGCGCCACCGATGGTAGCGCCAAGAATATGCGCACCATAGACGATATCGTCCCGCGCCTCATACATGGCGCGGCCGATCCGCTCCAGGAGGCTGACAAACAGCGAACTCTTTTGGCGCGGCCTGCTCTCGCCGTCCTGCTCGACCGCATCGCGCACCGCAGGCAGGAGTATCTTGGCAGCTTCGCTCTCGCCGGTGACGGTCACATCGGCACCGCGCGTCTGATGCGCATGGACGAGGCGCTCGATGATCCAGGCGCCAGCCGTATCGAGGCTGGTGATACCGGAAAGGTCCACGGAAACGCGCTGCAGACCGTCCTGCGCCTCCAGCGTGCGCATGCGGGCATCGACCCTGGCGACAGTCCGCGTGTTCCAGGCCCCCGAAAGGCGGCAGGAGAGCGCGCCGCCCTTCGTGTCCGTCTCGAGACGGGGCTCGCCATTCTGGCCGGCTGGACGCCCTGCGTCGCTTGCGTCGTCAACGGAATTGGTCAACATGGCACCATCATTAGTGTGGAGCAGGTCCAAAGGGAACCGGTTGCCGGTCCGCAGAAGGGCCATATAAGGCATGTTCCTCCGATAATTGTGATTTTTGCGAGAAGAAGGGTGGAAATGACACGCGAACTGGCCACAAACACCGAAGGTTTTCCCATTGCAGGTGTCTTCACAATCTCCAGAGGCTCGCGCACCGAGGCGCGAGTCGTCACCTGCACGGTGAGCGAAAACGGCGTTCGCGGCCAGGGGGAATGCGTGCCTTACCCGCGTTACGGCGAATCGGAGGACAGCGTAATCGCTCAGATTGAGGCGGCGCGCGAGGACATTGCCAACGGCATCAGCCGCGCCGACCTCGTCACCTCCATGCCAGCCGGTGCTGCCCGCAACGCCGTCGATTGCGCTCTTTGGGATCTCGAAGCGAAGCTGTCGGGCAGGCGCGCTTCCGCGACGGCCTGCACCATCCCGCCACGCCCGTTGCAGACGGCCTATACGATTTCGCTCGCCGCACCTGAGGAAATGGCAGCACAGGCGCGCGCGCATGCAACGCGCCCTCTCCTGAAGGTGAAGCTCGGCGGTGAAAACGATGCGGCACGCATTCATGCCGTGGCGGGTGCTGCCCCCGACAGCCGCCTGATCGTCGATGCCAATGAAGGCTGGACCGAAGAAAACATCCGCGAAAACATGCTGGCGGCAGCAGAATTCCACGTTGCCCTGATCGAACAGCCGCTACCCGCCGGAAAGGACGGGATTCTGCGCGACATCCCGCACCCGGTGCCAATCTGCGCGGATGAGAGCGTGCACACCGCCGACAGCCTCCCCGAACTTGCCGGGCTCTACGATTTCGTCAACATCAAGCTCGACAAGACCGGCGGCCTCACAGCGGCGCTGGAACTGCGCGACCGCGCTCGTGAAATGGGGTTTGGCGTGATGGTGGGATGCATGGTGGGCACGTCGCTCGCCATGGCACCGGCGGTGCTGCTGGCCCAGGGCGCCGATTTCGTGGACCTGGACGGCCCGCTGCTTCTGGCGAAGGACCGTCCGCACGGACTGAGCTATTCCGGCTCACTGGTCTCGCCCCCTTCGCCGCAGCTCTGGGGCTGAAGGCGCTTTGGCGATCAGGGCCGCTCAGGCGGCCTTGATCCGCTCCCCCTGAAATGCAGCAACGATGGCGCGCTCCTTCGAAGCCGCAGCCGCAGGCTCGACATCGAGAATCTGCGCCCACGTGATAATCTCGAAGCTGCCGTCGAAATTCTCGGCAAGCGCCGTGCAGCTTTCCACCCAGTCGCCCGTGTTCATGTAGCTTATGCCGCGAATGTCTTCCATCGCGGCATGATGGATGTGTCCGCAGATAACGCCGTCAACCTCGGAGCGCTGGGCTTCCTGGGCAAGCACGTCCTGGAACGAGCTTATGAACTTGACCGCCTTCTTGACCTTGATCTTTGCCCAGGAAGAAAACGACCAGTATGGACGTCGAAGAAACCGCCGCACGCGCGCGATGACACGGTTGATGACAATGGCGAGGTCGTAGGCCTTGTCGCCCAGATAGGCAAGCCAGCGCACATTATGCACGACCTGGTCGAACTGATCGCCGTGGATGACGAGAAATCTGCGCCCGTCTGCGGCCTCGTGGATCACGCGGTCAGCAACGACGATGCCGCCGAAGTGGACGCCCTGAAACGAGCGAAGAAACTCATCGTGGTTGCCCGCGATGTAGGTGATCTCGGCTCCCTTGCGCGCCTTGCGCAGGAGCTTTTGCACCACATCATTGTGCGCCGCCGGCCAGTGCCACGAGCGCTTGAGACGCCAACCGTCGACAATGTCTCCGACCAGATAAATCTGCTCCGCATCGTGATAGCGCAGAAAATCGATCAGAAACTCGGCCTTCGCCGGCTTCGAGCCGAGGTGGATGTCGGAGATGAAGAGTGCGCGAAATTTGCGGTGTTCAGCGCCGGTCATTGTCCCGCCTGAGCCTTGTTAAGTCGCGCATTCTATGGCCCGATTCATGTCACAGACATATGACGACTACCGTTTCGATACGGAAAAATGGCGTTGAAGAACGGCAAAACGCCGCGCCGGGCACGATTCCGGCGTATGAAACTGCTTCTCGACATTCAGCGCTGGAAAAAGCGCCGGCGAGCGCCTAAGCACATGAGACGATTCATACCGTTTGAGCGCCGCGACCTTTCAGGTTCCGATGACGCCCGAACACCGTGCCGCAAGCCAAACGGCCACGCCGCCAGAGCCATGATGTGGAGCCGCTGATGTCAACCAAGAACAAGAAACCACAGAGATCAGAATTCGACGAAGCCGCGCTCTTCTTTCACCGCCATCCCACTCCCGGAAAGCTGGAAATTCAGGCCACCAAGCCACTGGGCAACCAGCGTGACCTGGCGCTTGCCTATTCGCCCGGCGTCGCCGCCCCCTGCATGGCCATCCATGACGATCCGAAAAGTGCCGCGGACTATACGGCACGGGCCAATCTCGTGGCCGTGGTCTCCAATGGTTCAGCCGTGCTCGGGCTCGGCAATATCGGCCCGCTCGCTTCCAAGCCGGTGATGGAGGGCAAGGCGGTTCTGTTCAAAAAGTTTGCCGGCATCGACGTGTTCGACATCGAGATCGACGCGCCGGAAATCGACCGCATGGTGGAGACGGTCGCGGCACTCGAACCGACCTTCGGCGGCATCAATCTGGAGGACATCAAGGCACCAGAATGCTTCGAGGTCGAGGAACAGTTGAAAGCCCGCATGGGCATTCCGGTGTTCCATGACGACCAGCACGGCACAGCCATCATTGTGGCCGCGGCCGTTCTGAACGGCCTCGAACTGGCCGGCAAGGACATCGCCTCGGCAAAGATCGTTTCTTCAGGCGCGGGAGCGGCCGCGCTTGCCTGTCTCAACCTGCTCGTTTCGCTTGGTGCGAAGACCGAAAACATCTGGCTTACGGATCGGCACGGCGTCGTCTATGAGGGCCGCAGGGAAGAGATGGACCGCTGGAAAGCGCCCTATGTGAAAGACACGGACGCCCGCAAGCTGGCCGAAGTGATCGGCGGAGCGGATGTGTTCCTCGGGCTCTCGGCGGCTGGAGTGCTGAAGCCGGAAATGCTGGCGGACATGGCCGAAAAACCGCTGATCCTGGCGCTCGCCAATCCTGTGCCCGAGATCATGCCGGACGTGGCACGCGAAGCGCGGCCTGACGCCATGATCTGCACCGGGCGCTCGGACTTCCCGAACCAGGTGAACAACGTTCTGTGCTTCCCCTACATCTTCCGCGGGGCGCTCGACGTGGGTGCGACCGCGATCAACGAGGAGATGAAGCGCGCTGCCGTCAAGGCAATCGCGGGCCTCGCCCGCGAAGAACCATCCGATGTCGCAGCACGCGCCTATTCGGGCGAGACACCAATCTTCGGCCCGGACTTTCTGATCCCCTCACCCTTCGATCCGCGCCTCATCCTGCGCATCGCACCGGCTGTTGCCGAAGCGGCCATGAAGAGCGGTGTCGCGGCGCGCCCCATCGAGGACATGGACCAGTATCTCGACCGGCTCAACCGCTTCGTGTTCCGCTCCGGCCTGGTGATGAAACCCGTCTTCTCGGCAGCCAAGGGCGCGGGCACCAAGCGTGTGATCTATGCAGACGGAGAGGACGAACGGGTGCTGCGCGCAGCCCAGGTCGTGATCGAAGAAGGCATAGCCGAACCCATCATCATCGGCCGCCCGCACGTGGTGGAAACGCGCCTGAAGCGCTATGGCCTGCGTATTCGTCCCGGCGAGGATTTTTCGATCATCAACCCGGAAGACGATCCGCGCTATCGCGACTATGTTGATCTTCTGGTGCAACTGGCCGGCCGGCGCGGCGTGACGCCCGAAGCCGCGCGCACCCTTGTACGCACGAACACCACCGTGATTGCAGCCATCGCCATGATGCGCGACGAGGCAGACGCCATGATCTGCGGTCTTGAAGGCCGGTTTGAGAAGCACCTGCGCTACGTGGACATGATCATCGGCAAGCGTGAAGGCGTTTGCGACCTCTCCACGCTCTCCATGCTGATCTCGCAGTTCGGTGTAACATTCTTTACGGACACTTATGTCACGCTTTGTCCCTCGGCCTCGGAAATCGTCGAGACGACGATTCTTGCAGCGGAGGAGATCCGTCGTTTCGGCATAGAGCCCAAAGCGGCGCTTTTGTCGCACTCCAACTTCGGCTCGCGCGATTCTGAGAGCTCGATCAAGATGCGCGAGGCAGCATCGATGTTGAAACGTGTTGCCCCCGATCTCGTTTCCGACGGTGAAATGCACGGTGATTCCGCACTTTCGGAAGTGCTGCGCCAGCGCGTGTATCCACAGGCATCGCTCTCCGGCGAAGCAAATCTTCTCGTGTTCCCAAGTCTGGATGCAGCAAACATAACGCTGACCACATTGAAGATCATGACCGATGCGCTGCATGTCGGCCCGATCCTGCTCGGAACGGCCATGCCCGCCCACATTCTGACACCCTCTGTCACCTCGCGCGGCGTCGTGAACATGACCGCACTCGCGGCCGTCGAAGCCCTGCAAAAGAGCAAGGCCGTTATGACGAGCTGAAACTTACAGAAAAAATTAGGTTGCTATCAGACCATCAATACGCGATAAGGTTGCATTTCTAACTGTAACTTAACCTGATTGGCCTATCTTTCGCCAAGTGACTGACAGTTCCCGTGATACCGGAACGAGCGTGTCTGCGCGTCAGTCGGTGTTGGGCAGGCGGGGCGGGAAATGCATCTGGGTGGCAAGTATCTATTGCGTTTTGTTTTTCTGGCCGTCACTGCCGCGCTAGGTTTGACGGCAACAGTCGTAGACGCCAATGCGAAATCGCGAACCTGCAGAAATCTCGAAATGCAGCTTGCAGCCGCTTCGCCGCGCTCGTCGGCAAAGGCCGGAGGCTACGACCGCGCGATAGCGAAGCAGCAGCACCAGCTTGGTATTGTGCGTTCACGCCTGAGGCAGTCGCGGTGCGGTCTAGGTATCTTCAAGAACCGCAGCAGCCAATGCACTGACTTAAGAAAATCGGAAGCTCGCATGGCGAAGAACCTCGCCAGTCTGCGTAGTCAGCGAGGGCGAAAAGGCGGCGCTTCAGGCAAAGAACGCGCCCGGCTCCGCACAGCGTTGAAAGACAACAATTGTTACGCAAAAAAGAGTCTGCAACAGGCGGAAAGAAAGAAACCGAAACAGGCCGCCTCATCCGGCAGCGCCAAAAAGCCGAACCGTCCCGGAACTGTCTATCAGACCATGTGCGTGCGCGCATGCGACGGATACTATTTTCCGATCTCATTTTCGGTTGCGAAGGACAAATTTTCCAGAGACCAGAAGACCTGCGAGGCGCGCTGTCCGGGCTCCGAGGTTGCGCTCTACGCGCATGACGTTCTGAACGAAGAAGCCGAAGACATGGTTTCGGTTGCCGATGGCACCCCGTATCGCGCGTTGCCCAAAGCGTTCAGCTACCGCCGAACCGGCGTTTCGCGCGACACCTGCAGCTGCCGAAAGGACAGGCGTTTCACAATCATCGCCGGGGAAAGGACTGTCGACGCACGCACTCCCGTGCATACCGCACCGGCTCCCGCACGCGAAACCCGGTTGGTGGCGAAAGAGATGTCCGGCGAGACTTCAGCAAGCTTCTACATCGCGACATCCCCCAGACGAGACCCGGCGCAAGACAATGCAGCGGCAGTGCATGTAAAAGGGGATGCTCCCGTCAACCAGGTGCTCGAAGACGATGCAGCCCAGCGCCGTGTCAGGATAGTCGGGCCAGCGTTTCTTCCCGACCCAGAAGAGGCAATAGACCTGCGAGCTCCGGCCCCTGCTCCCGCCCCGTAAGGGCGATGCGGAGCGGCATAAAAAGGCCACGCCCCTTACGCCCGGTCTCGGCCTTGACGGCCGCCGTCCATACGCGCCAGGTTTCGGCGTCCCATGGCTCCTGAGGCAGGAGCTTCCCCGCCTCGCGAACAAAGATGCGGTCTTCGTCCGAAAGAACCGCATGCTGCGCCGGCTTCCCGCGAACGATGGTCCACCAGTCCGCCGCTTCCGCGACGGTCTCCAGATTGCCGCGCACGGCAAGCCAGAAGGCTTCTGCATCATCGCCGGCAATGCCAAGGGCGGCGAGCCGCTCTCTCACATCGCTGAACGTCATCATCTGAATGAGATGCCGGCTGAGGCCAGAAAGCTCCGCCGGATCGAACTTGGCAGCCGATTTCGACGTGGAGGTCGGATCGAACAGCGCCGCCAGTTCATCCATCGAGGAGGCTGCGGTAACGTTTTCGGATGTGCCTATGAGAACCGCAAGCGACGCGACCGCCATCGGCTCGATGCCCGCATCACGCAAACTGGCAACGGAGAGAGCCCCGGTACGCTTCGAAAGCCCCTCGCCTGACACCGTTGTCAGCAGATTGTGATGGCCGAAGGCCGGCGGCTCGGCGCCAAGCGCCCTGAAGAGCGCAATCTGCGCGCCCGTATTGGTGACGTGATCGTCACCGCGGATGATATGCGTCACGCCAAGGTCGATGTCGTCGACCACGGAAGGCAGCGTGTAGAGATACGTGCCGTCCGCACGGATCAGAACAGGATCGGACATGGAGGCCAGATCGACCGTCTGCGGCCCGCGCACCACATCGTCCCAATGCACCTCCGTACGACTGGTCACGAAAGGATCGTCGGCGAAATTCGGGAGAAGAAAACGCCAGTGCGGCCTGCGCCCCTCGGCTTCCAGCGCCGACTTCTCCGCATCTGTGAGTTTCAGCGCCTCGCGGCCATAGACGGGTGGCAGACGGCGCGACAGGCGTATCTTGCGCCGGCGTTCAAGCTCTTCCGGCGTCTCGTAGCAGGGATAGAGAAGCCCGGCCGCCTTCAGCTTTTCAGCGGCGGAATCATAGCGGTCGAATCGGCCCGACTGAGCAACCGTCTGATCCGGTTCGATACCGAGCCAGGCCAGGTCGCAGGCGATGCCATCGGCATATTCCTGACGCGAGCGCTCTGCATCCGTGTCGTCGAAGCGCAGGATGAAGCGGCCATTCAGCTTTTTCGCATAAAGCCAGTTGAAGAGCGCGGTACGCGTGTTGCCAATATGAATGTGGCCGGTCGGAGACGGCGCGAAACGAACGGTGACTGTCATGGGTGCGGGGGTATCCAAAAGCGCCTCGCTTGGCAAGAAAAACGCGGCCCTCAGGCAGATTGCAGGCGGGCATTGAGCCCGCGCGAAACAAACAGGAGCATCACGCACGCCGCCAGGCAGTAAACGCCCATCACCCCGATCTGCAGCGGATAGCCAACGCCGCGGTCGATCAGGAAGCCCGTAATGCCCGGCCCCATGGCGGTGGCAAAGACCATGATTGCAACGGTCAGTGCGCGTATGGAACCCAAATGTCTGATGCCGTAAACCTCCGGCCAGAGCGCGCCGAAAAGCGTCGAGGAAAAGCCATAGGAAACGCCCATCAGCCCCATGAAGGCAAAGGCGCTCCACTGGGCTTCGCTACCGGCGAGAATGAGGCAGGCCGCCCCGAGTGGAACAAGGAAGCCTGGCAGAAGCGCGACGGCTGAAAAACGATCGATCAACTGGCCCGAGATCAGTGCGAAGACGACCGTCATGGACGCCATGAAGGTGAAGGAGGAGGCGAACACCTCCAGAGACCAGCCGCGCAGTTCCACAAGATAGATCTGGTGAAAGAAGATCGTGGTGCCGATGAAGCCCGGCGCCATGACGCCGAGAAGCAGGAGATAGAAGACGGGATCGCGCAGCACTTCCCCACGCGTCCAGTCACGTACCGTGCTCCTGCGCGCCGCCGGATCGCCGGCGCGCGGCGCACGCTCCACTGCAATCAGGCCGGAGATGACCGGGAGCGCAAAGACGAGAAGAAGTGCGGCGGCGATGAACCAGCTATTGCGCCAGCCGACCACCGCGGCAATGGCGACGAAGGCCAGCGGCAGGGTCGCCTCGCCGACATTGTGACCAAGCGTTGCGACGGAAACAGCCCGGCCGCGCTGCGCGGAGAACCATCGCCCCATGGCGGTCAGCGAGTTGTGCGTCATCATCCCCTGCCCGAACAGTCGCAGCATGTAGATCGTCACCACAAGCACCACGAGCGAATGCGAAAGCGCCATCAACACACAGGCAAGCGCCAGAAGCGGAATGATGATGAAGGCGACCCTGCGCGCCGAATAGCGATCGACGATCTGGCCGAGCCGCGGCAGGGTAAACGCGCTGGCGAGCGTGGCCAGCATGTAGAGCGTGCCGAAGGCACCGTGCGACAGACCATATTCGGCGCGGATATCGCCGGCAGACAGCGAAATGAAGAAGGTCTGGCCGAAGGATGAAAACAGTGTCAGAAGAAACCCGCCCGCAAGCCAGCGCGCGTTGTCGCGAAGAAACATCAGATAGGACATGAGCGGAACTCTGGTGCCGGGCAAGGTGCGGCGTAGAAACACTGCAAAGCGAATTGCAGGCATCGTAAACGCAGGAGGAAAAAGCGCAATGGCCGCATAGCGCCGATTGGATGCGCCAGCCCCTTGCAAAATACATAAGAATCGACTTATCTATTCCCATGAGCGAAGCAGACATCTTCAAGGCCCTCGCCGATCCGACACGCCGGCAGATGCTCGAACGACTGAGCGGAGGCGAACGCAATGCGACCGAACTGCGGGAGGGGCTGGCCATGTCGCAGCCGGCGGTCTCGCAGCACATCGCCGTGCTGCGCGGCGCCGGCCTTATCGAGGAAGAGAAATCCGGACGGCAGATGCGCTACCGCATAAGGCCGGATGGAATGGCGCCGGTGGTCGACTGGCTTACACGCTATCGCGGCTTCTGGCCCGAACGGGTCGAGAGGCTCAAAACACTGCTCAGGGAGATGGACCAGTGAGCGACGCCAACACTGAAAACACGAACGAAAACATTGTTCTGGAGTGCCTTCTGGAATCTCCGCCCGAAAAAGTCTGGCGCGCACTTACTGTTCCCGAACTTGCGGCAGGCTGGCTTGGTGAGCCCGGTAACGGCGGCCGGGACCCGGCTTATGAAATTCTCGACACTGAGCCCTGTTCGCGTGTGCGCTATACCTGGCGTGACGAGGAGACCGACGCGCCAGACACGCTGGTGACCTTCGAGATCAGCCCGGCACCCGACGGTAATACGTGGTTTCGTCTAACCCACAGCCACTGCGCCATGCCACGCCTGGCTGCAAACAGCAACGGCGCGCCGACGGCACGCGCTGCCTGACATCCACCAGAACCGCCCCAGAACCGACATTGAGAAAAAGGAGATCGCGATGCGCGACACGATGGCGCTCGTCCCCATGGTCGTGGAGCAATCGCCGAGAGGCGAACGCTCCTTCGACATCTATTCGAGACTTCTGCGAGAGCGGATCATCTTCCTCAATGGCGAGGTCAATGACGACTCGGCCGCACTCATCTGCGCGCAGCTTCTATTCCTGGAATCGGAGAATCCCGAGCGCGAGATTTCCTTCTACATCAACTCGCCGGGCGGCGTGGTGTCGAGCGGCTTCGCAATCTATGACACGATGAACTTCATCAACAGCCCGGTGGCGACCGTCTGTATGGGTACCGCCGGTTCCATGGGATCGTTCCTTCTGATGGCGGGGGAACCAGGCCGGCGCGCGGCACTTGCCAATGCCAGCGTCGTTCTGCACCAGCCCTCCGGCGGCTTTCGCGGTCAGGCATCCGATGTGCAGCGTCACGCGGAGGACATATTGAAGCTGAAGCGCCGGATGATCCGGCTCTATGCGGAACATTGCGGGCGCACTGAAGAGGAAGTGGAACGCACGCTCGACCGCGACTTCTTTATGACCGCACAGGAAGCCTGCGACTGGGGTCTTGTCGACCGGGTCTACTCAACCCGGGCGGATCTGGAGCGCCAGAAAGCGCAATAGTCTGCCAACTCCTGAAAGCTGTTCTCTAACAGCTCGTTACGAGCGATCCCTGAATCTGTTCGTGATCGGATAACGACGGTCCCGCCCGAAATTCTTCTTCGTGATCTTCACGCCGGGCGCGGCCTGCCGCCGCTTGTATTCTGCAATATAGAGCAGGTGCTCGACGCGATGCACCGTCTCGCGCTCATGGCCCCGCGCAACAATCGCATCGACACTCATCTCGCCTTCGACCAGGCATTCCAGAATGTCGTCGAGCACCGGATAGGGCGGCAGTGAATCCTGGTCCGTCTGATCGGGACGAAGCTCGGCCGACGGCGCCTTGTCGATGATGTTTTGCGGGATGACCTCGCCGGAGGGTCCGAGCGCACCGGGTGGCACGGTCGTGTTGCGCCAGGACGACAGGGCATAGACCTGCATCTTGTAGACATCCTTGATCGGATTGAAGCCACCGTTCATGTCGCCATAGAGCGTGGCGTAGCCGACCGACATCTCCGACTTGTTGCCGGTGGTAACGACCATCGAACCGAACTTGTTGGAAACGGCCATGAGGATCGTGCCACGGGTGCGGCTCTGCAGGTTCTCCTCCGTCACCCCCTCTGCGGTGCCTTCAAAGAGCTGGCCAAGCGCGTTCGAAAATCCCTCGACTGGTTCTGAAATCGGCACGATGTCATAGCGACAACCGAGTGCACGGGCGCAGTCTTCGGCATCCTTCAATGAATCCTTCGAGGTATAGCGGTAAGGCATCATGATGCAGCGCACCCGCTCCTCGCCCAGCGCATCGACGGCGAGTGCAGCGCAAATCGCCGAGTCGATGCCGCCCGAAAGACCAAGAACCACATTCCTGAAGCCGTTCTTGTTCACATAGTCACGCAGACCCAGCATGCAGGCGCGATAATCTGCCTCTTCCTTCTCCGGGATCCTCGACATGGGGCCGTCGTCGCAGCGCCAGCCCTCGCCCTCGCGCTTCCATGCGGAGACGGAGACTGCCTCCTCAAACTGGCTCATCTGGAATGCAAGCGATTTGTCGGCCTGGATGGCAAAGGAAGCGCCATCGAAGACGAGTTCGTCCTGCCCGCCAAGCTGATTGGCGTAAAGGATCGGCAAGCCGCTTTCGATGACCTGGCGAATGACAACCTGGTGACGCACCTCGACCTTGCCGCGATAATAAGGTGAGCCGTTCGGCACCAGCAAAATCTCGGCGCCGGATTCGGCCAGTGTCTCGCAGACATCGAGTTCACCCCAGATATCCTCGCAAATCGGGATACCTATTCGGATGCCGCGGAAATTCACGGGCCCCGGCATATCCGGGCCTGGCTGAAAGACACGTTTCTCGTCAAATTCCCCGTAATTGGGCAGGTCGAGTTTGTATCTCTCAGCGATCACCTTGCCGCCATCAAGCACCATGATCGCATTGTGCAGACCGCTCTTGCGCTTCAGCGGCACACCGATGATGACGCCCGGACCACTATCCTTTGTGTCATCGGCAAGTGCCTGGACCGCTGTCTCGCAGGCCTCCACAAACGCTGGTTTGAGGACGAGGTCCTCCGGCGGATACCCGGCAATGAACAGCTCGGTGAACAGGACGAGATCGGCCCCATGGCGCGCAGCGTCCGCCCGTGCCTCGCGCGCCTTCGCCAGATTTCCCGCAACATCGCCAACGACTGGATTAAGCTGTGCAGTGGCAATACGCAGAATGTCAGAAGGGGCAGACTTGGGAGGCATGACGTTCCTGTTCGGTGTGGCAAGGACGGCGAAGTGTCTAAAGCGTGTAGCCTTTGCACCCCATGCTTGCAACACTCCGGCGTGTATCAGAGGCCGACGCCAAGCCCCTCTTCACTTCTATCCAGAATGAGCGGAATGATGAGATCCTCCTCATCGTCCAGATGACGCAGCAGCATGGCGAGCAGAGCCTCGTTTTCCCGCGCATAGGCATCAGCGGCAAAGCGCACTTGATCGCCGTCCGCCTGAAGTGCCTGCAAAAACGCCGTACCACTCTCCGCATTGCGCTCCAGCGCGTCATGGATGACGTGATGGTCGCTGTCGAGCAAATCAAAACCGTGCTTCATGCGCGGCTCCGCTTTTGCAAAAACCGGGAAATAGTGCATGTCCTCGATTTGATGATGCCCGTGAAGCTGCTGCAGGAAAAAGCGCAGGCGAGGCGCGAACCAGACAGCGAAATCGCGCGGAGCGAGCTTCTGCTCCCGATAATCGCCCATGCCTGCCTTCAACATGCCGCCAAGCTCACGAAACATGTCGTGACGCTGCAGCCAGAACCGTGCCATCTCGCCAAGGTTCGGATGCGACGGCCAGACCTCTCGTGGGTATTTCTCCACGAGATAACGCAGATCGGCAGGCAATCCGTTCCGGGTCTCAAGATTCGGCATTTCTGGCAGCATCGTCATTCGTTGCGCCTGGTTTGAGCGACGGCAACACTCGGACTGCCAAGCGCGTGTTGGGGCAGCCCATCCCCAATAGCATAGAAGTCGCCCCTGTCGGCCACGAAAATGTGGCTTTCGGCCGCGAGGCCTGATGGCAGGTCGAAGGCACCGGCCAGAATCGAGAGCTTGTCCGCATCATTGCGCTTCCAGAACAGGGCGGAGCCACATGTCCTGCAGAAACCGCGTTTGGCGAAATCGGAGGCCGCATACCAGGTGATGTTCCCCTCGCCTTCAATGACAACGTTCGACACATCGACATCCGTCGCGGCATAGTAGAGCCCTGTCTGCTTGCGGCATTGCGAGCAGTGACAATAGACAACGCCGCGCAGCGCGCCCCTGGTGCAAAAACGGACCGCACCACACAGGCACGATCCGCTGTTTTCTTTCGTCATGGTTCCCTCCGAACGCGATCCAGTCGTATCCGGAGCCATGTTTATCAGCTTAAAGCCGCGGGCAACATCAACTATGCCTGAAGTTAAGCATCAGGCGGCTTCAGCCGTTGGCAACCCTGTCTGCCGGCAGGGCCTCGCGGTCCTTCTTCAGGAGTTCGGCCACCAGGAAAGACAGCTCAAGCGCCTGATCTGCATTGAGACGCGGGTCACAATGGGTGTGGTAGCGATCCTGAAGCTCCTCGTCGCGGATGGCGCGCGCGCCGCCCGTGCACTCGGTGACGTTCTTGCCGGTCATCTCCACATGCAGGCCGCCCGGATGCGATCCTTCGGCGCGATGTACCTCGAAGAAGGTCTGAACCTCCTTGAGGATGCGGTCGAAGGGCCGCGTCTTGTAGCCGGCCGCGGTGACGGTGTTGCCGTGCATCGGATCGCAAGACCAGACGACCTTTCGCCCTTCTTTCTCCACCGCGCGGATGAGCCTGGGCAGGTATTCACCCACCTTGTCCGCGCCGAAGCGTGCAATCAGGGTCAGGCGGCCGGGCTCGTTTTCCGGGTTCAGAATATCGATCAGCTCGATCAGACCGTCGGGCGAGAGCGAGGGACCGCATTTCAGGCCAAGCGGGTTCTTGATGCCGCGGCAGTATTCCACATGCGCGTGATCGGGCTGGCGCGTGCGATCGCCGATCCAGATCATGTGACCGGATGTTGCATACCAGTCGCCGGAGGTGGAATCGACGCGCGTGAGCGCCTCCTCGTAGCCAAGAAGCAGCCCCTCATGGCTCGTGTAGAAATCCGTCTCGCGCAGCGCATGCGTGCTTTCACCGGTAATGCCGATGGCGCGCATGAAATCGACCGTCTCGGAGATGCGGTTGGCCAGCTCCTGATAGCGCTCGGCCTGCGGACTGTCGGACAGGAAGCCCAGCATCCACTTATGGACGTTTTCCAGATTGGCGAAACCGCCCTGCGCAAACGCGCGCAGAAGGTTCAGCGTTGCCGCCGACTGGCGGTACACCATTTCCTGGCGAGCCGGATCGGGAATGCGCGAGGCTTCGTCGAATTCAATACCATTGATGATGTCACCGCGGTAACTCGGCAGCACCACATCACCCTTGGTCTCGTTGTCGGAGGAGCGCGGCTTTGCGAACTGGCCGGCAATGCGCCCGACCTTCACCACCGGCTGCGAGCCGGCATAGGTCAAGACAACGGCCATCTGCAGAAAGGCGCGGAAGAAGTCGCGGATATTGTCGGCACCGTGCTCGGCAAAACTCTCGGCGCAGTCACCGCCCTGGAGCAGAAACCCGTTGCCTTCAGCCACAGCAGCGAGCTGCTTCTTCAGCTTGCGCGCCTCACCTGCAAAAACGAGCGGCGGATACGTGGCCATGCGCGCCTCGACCTCGGCCAGGGCGTCAGCGTCCGGATAAGCCGGAACCTGCAGGATTGGCTTGTTTCTCCACGAATTTGGCGACCACTTCGTCATGTTGCTTACTCGACAGTTGCTATAGGATCATGCCCTCTATCCGCTGAAATCTCCAAGACGGATACTGGAAGGCCGCTTTCTTAACCAAAGGAAGCGTCCGATACTAGCCCGCAATTGTGGCGTTCAGGAAACACTAACGCACGAAAGATGCAGAATCGGAGATTTTCTGCATTATCAGTGCGTCGAAATACGCCTCCTCCTCGGCCTCAAGCCTCACCGCGCGCGGATAGTTCGGCGTCTTGCGATCAGCAATCACCGTAGCATCGAAACCGTCAGTCTCGCGAACAAAACGTTCGACGCCGGCGCGGCCATACTCGCGCAGAAACCCCTGCAGCACCGCATCGAGGTAAGACTGGATGATTTCGAGACGGACGGAAGCCTGATCCGCTGATGCTTCATAGACGTAGAGCGGACAGCCGGGCGGCAGCTCAGCAGACAATTCCAGATCAGACGGGGTGAGCGATACTCGCTGGTAGCGCTCTTCACGCTGATCGACGGCGGCGAGATTCTCTGACCGATCGACGACAAGCAGACCGTCGATGACGGAGGCAGGGTCGCGCCGCACACTCAGGAGAGCACGGCTGCTTTCGCCATCGCGGCGCACCCACTGGCGGCGCCAGCCCTTAAGCTGCGCCGGGTATGCACCGACAATCTCCGTGCGGTGCGTATCGCGGTTGACGAGCGACCCGTAGCCGAAATAGGCGACCAGATCATTCACGCCGCAGCCCTCACCCATGTCACTCGACCCGTTTGCCCTTCTCGACGCGATATGTCGGCTGATACATCGTAACCAGTTCTTCGGCCGCCGACGGGTGCACCGCCATTGTTCGATCAAAATCATCCTTGGTCAGCCGCGCCTTGAGCGAGATACCCAGAACCTGAGCCATTTCGCCGGCATCCGGCCCCATGACATGAGCGCCAAGCACACGCCGGGTCTCGCTGTCGACAACGAGCTTCATGAGCATCTTCTCCTGCCGCCCGGACAGCGTGTGGCGCATGGGCCGGAAGCTCGCGCGATAGATTTCCAGTCGGTCGAAGCGCTGCGCGGCCTCGTCCTCGGAAAGCCCCACCGTGCCGATTTCGGGCTGCGAGAACACGGCCGTGGCAATCGTGTCGTGATCGACTTCGGTCGGATTGCCCTTGTATTCGGTCTCGATAAAGCACATAGCCTCATGGATTGCGACCGGCGTGAGCTGCACGCGATTGGTCACATCCCCAAGTGCCCAGATGTTATCGACATTCGTGCGAGAGAAACCGTCGACCGGGATTTCGCCGATCTTGCCGGTCTCCACACCGGCAGCCTCGAGCCCCAGACCTTCGGTGTTCGGAATGCGGCCAATAGCCAGCATGACCTGACCGGCCTCAAGGGTGGCGCCGGACTTGAGATGAACGAGAAGATCACCCTCCCCGCGCTTTTCCACTCTCGTCAGGACGTCCTGGCACAGGATCCTGATGCCCTTGGCCTCCATCGTGGCGTGGAGCTCACGGCGCAGATCCTGATCGAAACGCGACAGGATTTCCTTTCCGCGATAGACCAGCGTGGTGTCGACACCAAGGCCGTGGAAGATATTGGCGAACTCGACGGCAATATAGCCGCCACCCTCAATGACGATAGACGCGGGCAGCGCCTCAAGGTCGAAGGCCTCGTTGGAAAATATGCAATGCTCATGGCCGGGAAGCGCCAGGTGCGGATTGGGACGGCCACCGACAGCGATGATGATCCTGTCGGCCGTCACGCGCTTTCCACCAACATCGAGCGTGTGACGATCCACCAGCGTCGCGCGGGCCTCGAATATCTCGGCGCCGGCATTCTCAAGCCCCTTGCGATAAAGGCCCTCAAGCCTGGCAATCTCACGATCTTTGTTCGTGACGAGAGTTTTCCAGTCGAAGGTGGGCTTGGGCACGGTCCAGCCATAGCCGGTTGCATCCTCGAAATGCTCCGGAAACTGCGAGGCGTATACAAAGAGCTTCTTCGGCACACAGCCGCGAATGACGCAGGTGCCGCCAAAGCGGTATTCTTCGGCAATGGCGACGCGTTTTCCAAGGCCTGCCGCAAGACGCGCAGCACGCACCCCACCAGAACCGCCGCCAATCACAAAAAGATCGTAGTCGAAATCGCTCATTCTCTGATCCTCGCCCCTTGAATACCGTGAATCCGCCGCGCCCACGCGCTTCTGAAGCTCTGCAGCAACGGGAATGCTGCACCGCCGCACTCACTTAGAAACGCCCGTAGAAGAATAAAAGCCCGGTGCGACGACCGGGCTCTAACTGTTTCGTGATCGAAAGATTACTGGGCGGTTTCCTCGCCGGCAGCCTCTCCGCTGCCGGTCGCTTCAGTCGCTGCCTGGATCTGCTGCCCGACCATCTGGGCGAGATCGCGCGCGATGCCGCGACGCCAGATTTCACCGGCCTTCAGGACCTCGCGGGTCACAATGGGGCCGTCCTCGATCAGTTTCATGCCCGTCGGGGAGGTGTAGAACTGCGCGATCTCGGTGAGTTCCTGCTCGGAGAAGACGCGGGCATAGGCCTGCGCAGCTTCCCGCTCGAGGTCGACCCGGCGGCTTGCCAGCTCAATGGCCTTCTCGTCCACCGTGGCATTGATCAGGGCCACCATATCCGGGTTCTTGCGGATCAGCTCCGACTTGAGCGCCGCAGCGGCCTGTGGCAGCACGCCATCAAAATCGTCGGTCGCGTTGATCGCATCGATCGCGGAGCGCGCCGCGGCGAGATGCGATGAGGAAATCTCCTGCGCGCCGGCAGGAGCGAAAGCGAACGTCATCGCCACGGCTGCAGAAGCTGCAACAAGGCGGATGCGGGTTGCCAGATTCATGTGTTTCTCACTCCATTCTTGTTCATGCGGCCCCGAAGGTTCGCACCTCGCCGTCCCCAGCCACGAAAGCGGTATCGGCAAGGTCGAGAAACAGGCCGTGTTCTACAACACCCGGTATGGCGTTTAACGCATTCGCCAATGCTCTTGGATCGGGAATGCGGCCAAAAGATGCATCGACGATGAGATGTCCACCATCGGTAACGAAGGGCTTTCCATCCCGCTCCCGCACTTTCAGGGGCCCCTCCAGTCCGAGTGCGCGCGCTGTCCTTTCAATCGTCCGAACAGTCGCACCGAGGCCAAAGGAGTTGACCTCGATCGGCAGTGGAAAACGGCCAAGTGTTTCGACGAGCTTGGACTTGTCGGCAATCACGATCATACGGCGTGAAGCGGCTGCAACGATCTTTTCGCGCAGCAATGCGCCACCACCGCCCTTGATCAATCCAAGCTGCGGCCCGATTTCGTCGGCACCGTCGATAGTCAGGTCGAGTTCAGGGGTTTCATCCAGTGTGGTGAGCGGAACGCCGAGCTCCCGACACAGCGCAGCCGTACGCTCGGAGGTGGGAACACCGATCACGGTCAGGCCGCCGCCAACACGCTCGGCCAGAACGCGGACGAACTCTTCAGCGGTCGAACCCGTACCGATTCCGAGCCGCATTCCATCTTCAACCTGATCAAGCGCAGCGCGAGCCGCCTCGATCTTCAATTCACGCATATCCGCCGACATCTCGCCCCCGGTCATATCTCAGCGGTTCCTAACCCGTTTTACCGCTCCCCGCAATGCAGGCTGCGTGCCTGCGCGGGGACAGTGCCCAACTTGCTTCACCCGGCCTTGCGCGGTATCCCAGTGAAATTCAAGCAAGGGGACATCATGTCAGCGCCAATCATCGTTTTCGACCTCGACGGAACGCTTGTCGACACGGCACCGGACCTGCTCGACAGCCTCAATCACTGCCTTGAAACCGTCGATATGGAACCGGTGAAGCATGAGGACGTCAACCGCATCGTCGGTTTTGGCAGCCGTGTGATGATCGAACGGGCCTTCGCATTGCGCAAACGGCATCTGGCCGGCGGCCAGCTCGATGCGCTTCAGGCTGCCTTCCTCGATCACTATACGGCCAATGTCCCCGGGCACTCCAGGCCGTTTCCCGGCGCCGTCGAAACGATCGAACGCTTCCACGCGGCCGGCTACACGGCAGCGGTCTGCACCAACAAACTTGAGGGCATGTCGCTCTCCCTTCTCGAAGCGCTCGGCATCGTCGGACATTTCAGCGCGATCTGCGGCGGCGACACCTTTCCGATGCGCAAACCCGATCCGGGGCATCTCCTGCGCACCATCGCAATGGCGGGTGCGGACCCACAACGAGCCGTAATGGTCGGTGATTCGCGCACGGACATCGATACGGCCAAGGCTGCCGGCATTCCCGTCATCGCGGTCGATTTCGGCTACACCGACCAGCATGTAAGCACGTTCGAGCCGTCACGCGTGATCTCGCGCTTTGACGAATTGACGGTGGAGATGGTGGAAGGCCTGATCGCCGCGACGGCATCCTGAGCACAGGCGCGAAACCGCGCTTGACACCCACCCGCCGCGCCCCTTATATCGCGGCTCGCTTGACGAAGCTTCGTCAGCGGGCGCGTAGCTCAGCGGGAGAGCACACCCTTCACACGGGTGGGGTCGCAGGTTCAATCCCTGCCGCGCCCACCATTGTATTTCTCTTCTTTCTGTTTTCCCTACACACCAGAAACGGCCGGCACTGGTGATGGCGTGCCCGCCTGAACTGTTAAAATTTTACTCTTATCTTATTGTTTTTGCTTACTTCTCTTTCATCAGAATCATTGATCTCTCGTTAGGCAACCCCTTGGAGAGCAATCTGATGAAGGAGACGGGAGATGAAACCCCGCTACGAGATAATCCTTGACCCTTCAGAACTTTGGACCGTTTGGGATAATTTGCTGAACGAACCCGCAATGATCGGCATGACGGTCGTGGCCGGCATCAGCAAGTCTGAAGCGGAAGACGCCTGCTATGTTCTCAACGAGGTGGAAAAGCGGCGCCTTGCGCGGGAGGAGCGCAAGAAGGTCGCCAACTCGTAAGCACATATCTCGTATCAGGTCGCGCGTTGGGGCAGGCTTTCGGCGCTGTCCCCTCGTCCCACCGGAATCGCAACCGCAATCGAGCTTTGCGGTTGAAGCGCTGGCGATGGTGGACTGCGCCTCCCAATTCCGACCTTTTCAAGACCCGCGGATCATCCTAAGCGAAGGGGACCGAGCCGATTCCGGAGTGAACCCGCATGAACCGCACAGCATCCGCCTTCCTTCTCGTCGCCGTTCTCACCGGATTGCTGGTTGCCCTCGGCTTCGCGCTGCAGATCAAGGGTTATGGATTTGGCAGCCTCGGCAATGAACGGCTCGATGGCCTTGCCAGTGCGGCCACCTTCGTGCCGCTCGCTGCTCTCTATGCGTTTACAGCCATGCTGGTGACCATACTTCCGATCCGGGCAGCAGCAATGGTGCACGCCAATGGGACGACCCCGATCTACCTGACCGCCGTGGTGCTTTTCGCAACGATCGTCGGGATGCAGATCACGCGGATGGCTTTCGGGAATGCGGGAGCGCTCTGGGCACTGGTCGACTGGCAGTTCGTGTTTGCAGCCGGCATCGTCGTGGCCCATTTGTCGCTCGATGCGCTGCGGCGCAACCTGCTTTTGCGCACGCTTGCCTTCATCGGGTTCGCAGCTGCCACCCTCATCTGTCTCTACTGGACATTCCGCTTCTAGGTCCTGACCCCAAGCCTGAGCTTCGAATCGCTCCTACAGGGACAGACGGGACCACAGGTACAAAACCGTGGAAAGCAGCACAAACCTGTCACGTTTGTCCCGGCTCACCCAAACCTGGCTACCCCGTCTCTACCCATTTTGATGTGGTGGGTGGACCTATGGTCAGGCCCTAAAGCGCCCCAATCGACCGAATTTGCAGGTTTTTTGTTGGCTGTCCTGGCACCACAATTCCTCCCGTCGGATAAGTCCGAACCCCTGTCGTGAAGACTGTTCATGGGTCGCAACGATGATGTGGGCGGTGGGGATTCGCGCCAGGAAGATCGGCACCATCCGACTGAGGGAGGAGTGCACCATCATTCAAACTCCGAACGTTGCTCTGCACTTCGAAAGACGGCCTGCGGGCCGTGAAACAGCAGGACCGTGTAGACACAATATCACCTGAGAGATGAACAGTGATCGTGTCCGCACGGTTCTCATTTTGAGGATGAGGACACGATCATGCCTAAGCAAAACGGATTTGGCGTCTTCTTCCCTGGTTGGCCAGGCAACAAGCAATGGCAGGACCAGGATCAGGACCAGCATCAGCACCAGGGTGAATGGCAGCATCAGGGCCAGGAGCAGAACGCCATCAACACTGCTGAAAATACGGCAGGCAACGATGCTGACAACGTCGCCACCAACGATGCAGACAACACCAGCAATAACTCCAGCGCGAATAGCGCTGCCAACGCGGCGCAGAATGCCGCGAACAATCAGGCTGGCAACACCGCAGACAACGCGGCCACCAATGCGGCCGACAACGCAGCCAGCAACAATGCCCGAAATGCGGCGCAGAACAATGCCGAGAACAACGCAACCAACAACACCGACGTGGCAACCAATGTCGCCACTTCCGTCAACACATCCGTGAATGTCGGTCTCGACGGCTTTATTCCCTCTGACGACGACTTCGCCGACGTGGACATCTATGGTGGTGGATCGGTCGACGAATTGTTCATCAATCGCGACGGTGAGATTTCCTACGATCCGGGCGACGACATGTCGTTTGAGGACATCCTCAACAACTCGCTCAATGGCGGCGGCAACGACAACGCCTTCGTGATCGGACAGGTAAACGACCTGGTCGATAACGACACGCTTGAAAACCCGAACGTCTCCAACGAAGCCGATTTTAACCAGAACGGCAACGCTACCGGCGGTAGCGCTACAGCCGACGACGGCATCGTGGCCGGAGGAGACGGTGGCGAAGGCGGTGGCGATGCCGATGCCGACGGCGGCGATGGCGCACACGGTTATGCCGATGGCGGCTATGCTCGCGGTGGCATGGCTGATGACGCCAAGGCCTATGGCGGCAATGGCAACGGTGCCGCCGGCGGCTCCGGTGGAACTGCGACCGGTACGGGTCTAGGCCTCGGCGGCCTCGGTGTAGGCGTCGGTCTCGGCGGCGACGGCGGCACTGGTGGTGCCGGCGGTGCAGGCGGTGCCGGTGGTGCAGGCGGCCTCGGTGGCTATGGCACCGGCGGCATGGGCGGCACCGGAACCGGCGGTGCCGGTGGTGAAGGCGCAGGCGGCGAAGGCGGCGAAGGCGGTGATGCCGGCGACGGCGGCGACGGCGCAGCAGCCGGTGCAGCAGCAGCAGATGCAGCCGCGGCGGCAGCCGCAGCGCTGGGTGTGGCTGACGCAGCCGCGGCAGCGGATGCCGACGCAGCCGCAGCAGCGGCGGCAGGCGGCGACGGCGGTGCGGCCGGTACCGGCGGTGCCGGCGGAACCGGAACCGGTGCTGCAGGCGGTGAGGGCTCCGGCGGAAATGGCGGAACTGGCACAGGCGGCGACGGCGGCATGGGCGGCATGGGTGGCCTTGGCGGCTTTGGCGGCGCAGCCGATGGCGGTGGCGGCCTTGGCTTCGGCGCAGGTGCCGGTGAAGGCTTCGGCCTCGGTGCAGCGCGTGGCGGCAATGGCGGCAATGGAGGCGACGGCGCAGGCGGTTGGGCTTCTGCAGTCGGCGGTGACGCCGGTGATGCATGGGCCGGACCGGTCTCAGGCGGCAACGGCGGCGCCGGCGGTATGGGCGGCATCGCCACCACAGGCGCAGGCGGCGCAGGCGGCGCAGGCGGCATGTGGGGCTCCAACAATGGCGATGACGGCTATGTGAACGGCATCTCCGAGGCAAGCGCCGATGCACTTGTCGATACGAGCGCCTTCAACCAGCAGATCGTCATGGGCGCCAATGTGCTCGGCAACACCGTGGACACCACGGTTGTCGGCGGCGATCTCAACAGCACGGTCGTCGGCGAAGACGACGCCTGACGGCAGCACAGAGCATTCCGGCGCCCGATCCCCCTGGGCGCCGGAACTGGAGGTTTGCGCAATTCACCCTTCGTCTGACACCCGCAAACCTCCACACCTTTCGAACGGTGCACAGGCGGCGATGATCGACAGGAAGTCGAAGCAAGGTGATGCTTTATGCATATGGATCAAACCACGGAAGCGATCGCCCACTTCATAGGACTGTTCTCCCAGGCGGTTGAGGAAGCCCGGTTGCGGCTCGACTATTCGGATTTCAAGGCGCTTCCGGATGCACCGCTGGAGCAGAACGACCTCCTCAACATCAAAATCAACATCGTCAGCCCCTATTCTCTGGAGGGCTTCAAACCCCGGGTCGATTACACCCCTCCTCCGGTCGACAGGTTCGATGCGCAGGTTTCCGTTGCAATCCGGTACGATCCCATCCCTCTTTACAATGAAGGCCAAGGCGCGCCCGCCGCTACCATTTGGGGAGCTGGAACACCGCCCCTGATGGCGGACGGAGAGGCTTTTGTAGAATACCAGCCCCTTGGCTCGCTCGCACTCTATCTCAAGCAGCAGGCGCATCTTGAGGACAACGACTATCTCAGCATCGGCGGCCACGGGCTGCATTTCAGCTCCGTCGGCGACACCGATGCGGCGCTTATAGCGCTGATCAAGGCAGCCTCCCCATTCCAGCCTTTCGGTGATCTTCATGAGCCGGGCTCGGCAACTGAAATCGGGGACTTCATTGTGCACGCTCCGCACATCGCCGACGCATTCATTGACGCGCTCGATGGAAACGACGGCGTCTTCGTTATGCGGGGCGAAAGCATCGAGGGAAAATTTCTGAATGGCGAAGAAGTCGATGAACTGCCCGCCCTGGACACCTATCTCCCCGAGAAATTCAGCGCGGAGGAAGAAGCAGGCGACGCGGAGACCGACTTTTCCACACATGCAACAATGGATGTCGAGGCAGGAGCGAACCTTCTCGTCAACGAGGCCATCCTCGTCAACGACTGGTATGGAGCACCGGTGCTCGCGATAGCCGGCGACTATGTTCATTTCAACGCGATCAGCCAGTTGAATGTGTGGAGCGACAACGACACGACAAGCGAAGCGCTCAACGGCTGGAAATCATTGACGGAGGCGCCGACCCAGGCGTTCAACACCGCCACCATCCAGACCATCGACAACCCGCCTCCACCGGGTCTGGAAAACGCCAACGGCGAGCCGATCTTCCCCGCACACTGGCAGGTGTCGCGGATTGATGGCGATCTGATGCTGGCCAACTGGATCAAGCAGGTCAGCTTCGTGGAGGACAACGACATCACCGTGATGTCGGCCAGCGGCGGCGGAACGGAAATCGTTCTCGGCAACAACACGGTTATCAATGCCACGTCACTTGCGGCGCTGGGAAACTACTACGACCTGATCATCGTCGGCGGCAACGTCTATCACGCCAACATCATCTGCCAGACGAACATCCTTCTGGACGATGATCTGGTAGGCACGGTCGGCGACTTCCAGACCAGCGGCGCAGCGTCGCTCTCGACGGGCGGAAACCTCCTCTGGAACGAGGCCTCCATCACCCAGTACGGCACCATGTCGTTCGACGCGATGCCGCCTTCCTATCTGGAGGCGCTCGAAAAACTGGGCGATGGCCCGGGGGCAGCGCCGCAATCGCTGTTGTCGGGGTCGGATTTCGCCGGTCTGACGACAATCAAGGTGCTCTACATTTCCGGCGACGTGGTCGATCTTCAATATGTCAGCCAGGTCAACGTTCTCGGCGATGCCGACCAGGTCGCGCTGGCAAAAAGCCAGAGTTCCGCACACGCCGACGCCTCCTGGGACATTTCGACAGGCTCCAACGCGCTCATCAACCAGGCGTCGATTGTCGATGGTGGCGTCAATTCCACGACATATACGGGCGGCTCGGTCTATTCGGATGAACTGCTGATCCAGGCTGAACTGATTTCTGACGATACGAACCTTTACACGCAGGGTGCGGACGCACTGGTGAGCGAGGCGGTGGCGTTTCTCAGCGATGATCTCATGGCATCGCCGGAGGGTGACGCAGACCAGAATGCGCCGGATCCCTCCACGCCTGACGGCGGCACGGCCGACGTAATGCAGACGATGCTCGGATAGGACGATCGGGGGGAACGACATGCTGGACAAACCGACCAAGCGCCCGGCGCATGTGAACGACGCATCGTCCTGCGCGCTGGGTATGGAAGACGAAGCCCGCAAAATGCGTATTCTGCGTACCGCCGATGAAGAGATTTCCCGCATCTTCCGGGAGGTCGACGCTCGGGCTGCACGGCAGCGGGCCGAAGCCACTGAAGCGGAAACCCGTGACGCCCCCACCCCCGCAGGTCACAGTGAAACAAAACCAGCCGAAGAGGACCCGGCTGCCTCCCCCGAAGGCGCGGAAGACGCCGCTGAAAAAGCACAGACACGGCAGCCGGAGACGGCGTCAAAGCAGGACAGCCAGAAGCCGGAAGCAAACAGAAGCGATCCGGAGATCACCAGGGTTGACGGAGCAAAAGATCAGTTTCACCGCCGGCTCGGTCCGGCCGACTTTTCCAAAAGCCTCACCGCCGGCCTCGCCGCGGTGCGCAAAAACATGCTGATGGTGCTGCTTTTCACCAACGCGAGCAACATCCTCGTACTCGCCATTCCGGTCTATCTCTTTCAGATTTCCGATCGCGTTCTTACGAGCCGCTCCACGGACACGCTGATCATGCTGACGGTCGTGATCGTGGGCGCTGTGCTGCTGCAGGCGATTTTCGACGCGATACGACGGTTCATACTGATGCGCACCGCAGTCGAGGTCGCCGCCCAGCTTGGCGCGCCCATTCTGAGCGCGGCAGCACGCGCCTCCCTTCATGGTACCGGGCGCGAGTACCAGACCCTCGGCGACCTCCAGCAATTGCGTTCATTTCTGGTCTCGGGCACGCTGCTCGCATTTCTCGACATACCCTTCGCCCCGATCTTTATCCTGGCGGTGTTTCTCGTCCATCCGCATCTGGGAAGCATTGTGGTGCTGTCGGCACTGCTGCTCACACTGGTCGCATTCATCAACCAGCGTGCCACTGCCGCCCCGTTCGGCGAGGCAAATGTCTACCAGAGCAAGGCCAATCTGCATCTGGACTCCATGGCGCGGAACTCGCAGATCATCAACGCGCTGGCGATGATCCCCGAGGCAGTCAAGATATGGGGTCAGGACACCGCCGGTTCACTGAAGGCACAGGTCAAGGCACAGGACCGGAACATCGTCTCGGCGGCAACCTCCCGCGCCATCCGCCTTCTGACGCAGGTCGCGTTGCTTGGCTGGGGTGCGTATCTCGCCATCCAGGGCTACATCACCGGCGGCATGGTGATCGCTGCCTCCATCATTGCAGGCCGGGCGCTCGCACCGATCGAGGGCTCAATCGAAGGCTGGAATCAGTTCATTCTTTCGCGGGGCGCCTATCGGCGCATCTCGACGCTGCTTCGGTCTTCGCCGCTGAACCTCGAACGTCTTGTCCTGCCCAAGCCCGAAGGACGGCTCGACGTGGAACGCGTGCTGTATGTTCCGCAGGGAACCAAACGCGTCGTGCTCAATGGCATCAACTTCGCACTACGCCCCGGCGATTCGCTTGCCGTGATAGGCAATTCGGGTGCCGGCAAGACAACGCTTGGCAAGATGCTGGTCGGTTCGATCCTGCCCACCTCCGGCAGTGTTCGGCTGGACCTTATGGATCTGCGCAACTGGGACCAGCGCCAGTTCGGTGACAGTATCGGCTATCTCCCCCAGGACGTTCAGCTCTTCCCCGGTTCGATCAAGGCCAACATTGCGCGCATGCGCGACGATGTGGACGATCAGGACATCTATCAGGCTGCCATCCTTGCCGACGTGCACGAGATGATCGCAACATTCCCGCAAGGGTACGAAACAATCGTCGCAGCCGACGGGTCGCCTCTGTCAGGTGGCCAGAAACAGCGCATTGCCCTCGCCCGCGCCTTCTTCGGCAATCCGCGCATGATTGTGCTCGACGAGCCGAACTCGAACCTCGACAGCGCTGGCGATGCCGCTCTTGCCCGGGCTCTGAAACACGCCAAGCAGAACAGGATCACCGTGATCGTGATCACCCAGCGCCCCTCCCTGCTGCAGCATGTCGACAAGATTCTGCTGATGACAAACGGCACCATTTCGATGTTCGGCCGCCGCGAAGACGTGCTGCGCGCGCTGGCAGCCCACCAGGCCGGACAGTTGCAGAATGGTCCATTCGCCACCCAGCTTCCCTGAAGGCAGGCACCCGATGAGCTCAACAGATATCGCAAAACTCCAGGACATGACGTGGTACGCGGAAGTGCCACGGTCGATCCGCAAGCAGTCCATCGCCGGGATCATACTGCTCATTCTCTGTTTCGGAGGGTTCGGCATCTGGGCGAGTTTCGCACCGCTCGCTGCAGCCGTGATCTCCCAGGGCAGTTTTGTCGCCACTGGTCAAAACAAGATCGTTCAGCATCTGGAAGGGGGCGTCATCAAGGAAATTCTGGTTTCGGAAGGCGACCACATCACAGCCGGCCAGCCCCTGCTCCAGCTTGATGAGACCTCCGCCCTTGCCAATGAACGGCAACTCTTCCTGCGGCGTGCGCGCCTCCTTGCCATCGTCGCCCGACTGAGCGCCGAGTATCAGGAGAAGGACAGGATCGACTTTCCCGCCGAATTGACGGAGCGGACGGTCGACCCTGAAGTCGCAGAAATTCTCGATAGCCAGAAACTCAACTTCACATCCTCGAAACGCAAGCTGAACAGCGAGATCGAACTCCTGAACAACAACATCGCCGCGCTCGAAATCCGTGGACGCGGCTACGAAGCGCAGCACGAGGCGCTGACGCGCCAGCTCGCCTTCCTTTCGGACGAGTTCTCCGGCAAGCAGAAGCTCTACGAACAGGGGCTCATGCGCAAACCCGAAATTTCCGCGATCAAGCGCGCCATGGCCGAAGCGGAGGGACAAATCGGACGTCTTGCCGCAGAGGTGGACGAAACACAGGCCCAGATCGCTCGGTATCGGCAACAGGCCGACCAGACACTCGCCGCCTATCGTCAGGCGGCGCTCGACGAACTGCAGGCCATCGAAGCGGAACTGGACGCGGTGCGCGAACAGTCACGGACGGCCGAAAACGTGCTGCGCCGCGCCACCATCAACGCGCCTGTCACCGGCACGGTCATAAGGCTCTACTACCACACGCCCGGCGGCGTGATCGAAAGTGGCAAGAGCATTGCCGAGATCCTGCCATCCGACGTCCCCCTGATCATCGAAACGCAGATACCGCGTACCAAGATCGACAGTGTCCGCGTGGGCCAGGAGGCAAACGTTCGGCTGACGGCACTCAACCAACGCACAACGCCCGTTCTGACGGGCGAGGTTTTCTATGTTTCAGCCGACGCCCTGCGCGATCAGTCGGCAGCCGACAAGCGCGAGATCTATCTTGCGCGCGTGCGCCTGCCACCGAGCGAACTTGCGCGCGTCCGCGGTTTCCTGCCCACACCGGGCATGCCTGCGGAAGTGCTGATCCAGACTGCTGAACGCACATTCTTCGAATACCTTTCGAAACCGATCATGGACAGTATGAACCGCGCCTTCCGCGAGGACTGAGCCGGTTCTTGCCGGCGTGGACGCCTGAAAAGCGGGGTGATAGCATGTTTTCCATCGAGCCATTCGAGGTGAGTGCTGGCAGTCTTGCGATGAAGGAAGGCAGTTCGCGTTTTCGGGACGTGCTGACGCTGCTGGGGCAGCTCAATTATACGTGGACGAACACGGAGAGCCTCCTGATCCACCTCATCGCCGGGCTGGCGCGCGTTGACATGGAAACGGCGACGGTCATCTTCCTGACCCTCAACACCTCCCGCGCCCGTGTCGATCTGGTCGAGCGCCTCGCAAAGCTCGATCGAACCGATGCGGATATTCGCAAGGACGTGTTGAACGTCACGCGCAGGATGATGAGCGAATCCAGGCTCCGGAACAAATACAATCACTGCATCTATTCCTTTGACGATAGCGGGGAAAACGTCTCAACGCTGCTCATGAGGATTTCCGATTCCGGCGACCGGCTCAAATACGGAAAAGTCGATGCGATCGACGATGCGGAGATCGCCAATATCACCAGTTCAATCAATCGGCTGATTGCCACGAACCGGGAAATCTGGGCGCTGGCGAAAAAGCATGGTTTTCCAGTGTGAACGCCCTGCACGAAGCATCCCCACGCTCTAACCACATTGGTTCCACGATCAGCCTTATTGATGAATTGGTCGTGGCAGGCGACCAACGCTAGGGTTTCCCCAGATATCCGCGCCCTTCAGGGCACGGGTGAAAGCGGGCCGGAATTCTGAAAATGGCGCTGGATCAGATCAAACAGGGGCTCAAGCAGGCGCGTGGAGCCGCTTTCCTGCCGTTTCAGGCGGCAGCCGGGCGCATGCGGATGGTGGCGCATCGCCCGGTGCGTTTTTCCGGCGTCTACACGACATATGAGGATGCCTTGACCGCTGCAAATCAGCGCGGCCTTGCTGGATATGATCATGACGCGGTGGCCGGCGTGGCGTTCGATCAAATGTGCCGCCTGGTGCCCTGGGATTACCCGGTTCTGTTCTGGCTCAGCCAGATCAGGCAGGATATCCGATCACTGCTCGATGCAGGTGGCCATATGGGCACCAAGTTCCGCGCTTTCCGCACGATCCTGCCCGAAGTCGAAACCCTGAAATGGACCGTCTACGATGTGCCGGCCATTGTCAAAGCAGGAGAGAAACGCGCTCGCGACGAGGGCATTGAAAACCTCTCCTTCACAAGCCGGCTGGATGGCCACGGCCCCTGCGACGTGTTTCTCGGATCAGGGCTGCTGCAATATCTCAACGTCCCATTGCCCGATCTTCTCGGCCGTCTCGCCGCGCCGCCAAAACACCTGCTTTTGAACAAGGTGGCGTTGCGCAAGGGGAAAACCATCGTCACGCTGGAACGGATCGGGCCGGCTCTGGTCCCTTACCAGATACGCAATGAAGCCTCCTTCCTGGCAGAGCTCGAAGGCATCGGCTACCGCATCGCCGATCGCTGGAACATTCCCTCCCTTTCTCATGTGATAGACACGCATCCCGAATACGGTGCGAGCGAAAGCGCCGGTTTCTACTGCACAAGGCGCTGACCGCCCGTACCGAGGGGTTTTTCGCAGCCACAGTCATGCCGATTGCGCATGTCTGCCCTTCTTCTGAAGTCTCTTTCCTTGGAGCGCATTCTCCTCTACCACGGAGCCGGTTCATTTCGAGGTCGAGAAAGTGCAACCATCGACAATCCGGACGGCCACCTATCCAGCGGCCATTTTCGCTGTCTACGTCGCCGCTTCGATGCTTCTTCCAGCCGCGGTTGATCTCTATTACGGAAATGACGACTGGGAGATTTTCGTCGTCTGCTCGCTGGCCACGGGCGCCATTGCCCTGACCATTGCCGCCGCCACGCGCGCGCCGCTTACCCGTGGCTCGACACGATCGACCTTCCTGGTCGTGGTTCTCTTATGGCTGATGCTGGGACTGGTGGGCGCGCTGCCATTTTACACGGCATCGCTGAAACTTGATCTTGCTGAAGCCGTCTTCGAATCGGTTTCCGCCATCACGACCACCGGCTCCACCGTCATTTCGGGACTGGACAACCTGCCGCCCGGGCTGCTGCTGTGGCGCTCCATCCTGCAATGGATCGGTGGGGTTGGCGTTGTCGCGCTTGGCCTCTTCCTGTTGCCGCTACTCAAAGTCGGCGGCTTTTCCTACTTTCGGGTGGAATCGTCGGACATCGAGAACCGCCCTTTCGAGCGCTTTATCAGTTTTCTCATTGCGCTTGTCGGCATCTACTGCCTGTTGACCGCACTCTGTGCACTGGCCTATGCGGCCGCAGGCATGAGCAATTTCGATGCCGTCAATCACGCCATGACCACCATCGCGACCGGTGGCTTCTCCACCCACGACGCATCGTTCGGTTATTTCGAAGGCAACGCGGTTTTGTGGGTCGGCACTGTGTTCATGCTCCTCGCCGCCCTGCCCTTCTCGATCCTGGTTCTTTTCTTCGCACGCGGACGCCTCGACGCCCTGCGGGACCCGCAGATAAGACTGTTTCTCGGCTATGTGACGTTGATTGTCACGGTTCTGGCGGTCCAGCGCCGCATCACCACCGGCGATCCGTTTGACGACATTCTCGCGTCTACCGCCTTCAATTTTGCTTCGATCATCACAACGACGGGCTTTGCCAGCGAGGATTACACACTCTGGGGCCCGTTCGCTGTGACCCTGGCCTTCTTCGCCACCTTCCTGGGCGGCTGCTCCGGTTCGACGTCCGGCGGCATCAAGGCTTATCGCTTCCTCATTCTTGGTGCGATGCTGCGCAACGGGCTGCGTCTGCTCATTCATCCGCACTCCGTCCAGGCACTGCGCTATGGCAAGCGCATCGTCGATGAGGAGATGCAGCGATCGGTCGTGCTCTTCATCGTCGGCTTTCTCGCGTCCTGGGTGGTCGCGACGCTTCTCCTGTCGGCGACGGGCCTCGATTTCCTGACGTCGATCACCGGTTCACTCACCGCATTGACCAATGTCGGTCCCGGCCTCGGCACCACGATCGGTCCCGCAGGCAATTTCGTTCCGCTCAGCGACTTTGCAAAATGGGTCCTGTCGGCGACCATGCTGCTCGGCCGGCTCGAGATTCTCGCCGTTGTGGTGCTTCTGGTGCCCACCTTCTGGCGCGACTGATCAAATCCGCAAGCCAATCCGCCGATGGCTGCGGTCTGCGATGGGCACTTCAGCCCATCGGTTCCGTGCAGAGTCAGATGCTCGAGGAGCGCAGATCTGTTGTCTTTTCCAGCGCAGTTTTCAGACGTGCGTCACGTCCATAAACATCACCATGATAGGAGATAACGCCATCCGTCTGCGGCCAGGCCGTGAAATAGCCGACATAGACAGGAATATCGCGTTCGATCCTGCGCCGTGTGGGACGGCTGCGATCGCCACTCTCAATGGCACGCGAGACCTCGTCGACCGAAATGTCGAGGACCGCTGCCGCCATGGCCCGCGGATCTGCCAGTCGGACGCAACCGTGGCTGAACGCACGGGTATCGCGCTGGAACAGGCTCTTGGACGGCGTGTCATGCATGTAGATCGCATGCCGGTTGGGAAACAGGATTTTCAGTTCCCCAAGCGCGTTGTTGCGCCCAGGCTTCTGGCGCACGCTATAGGGCACGTTGCTTCCATACTGCCCCCAGTTCACGGCAGAAGACGAGACCTGACGCCCCTGACTGTTCACCACCTCATAGCCGTTGCGATCGAGATAGCTCGGATCGCGCCAGAGTTTCGGCAGCATCTCATTGACGAGGATGGACCGCGGAACGCCCCAATACGGATTGAACTCGACGGTTTCGAGCTTGTCATAGAAAAAACTGGTCTGGTTGGCATTGCGCCCCACAACCGTGCGCATGGAGATGCGTGGCTTCCCGTTCTCGAAGAAGTCGACAGTAAATGAAGCAGCGTTGATCACCACACGCGTGTCACCCAGTTCTGAGGGATGCCAGCGCAGCCGCTCGAGCGCATAAAGCACCTTTTCGATGCGCGCTGCCTTTGAGACGCCCGCGATTGCCGCCACCGTGCGTGGCCCAATAATGCCGTCCGGCTTGAGCCCGTGGCTCTGCTGCGCCGCCTTGATCACCGGCACCAGCGCGTCGGAATATCTTTCGCTCCCCTCGTGCGCTTTCAAAACCGCACCATGGGCCTCCATGAAGGCCCCGCTGGCGTCGCGTTCGATGATCTTGAGCAGCTTGGCGAGTTCAGAGCTCTCTCCACCGGGGCGCACAAACGTCTTCGGGTCGACGACAATTTCACGCTCGGCAGCCCCGCGCAAAACCTCCAGTTCCGCGCGAAGTTTGCGATAGACATCGTTGCGCGGATGCAGCCCTTCCAGATAGCGGTCCGCCTCCGGCATATTCGCCATGAAGCCGATGCTCTGCACCAGATCCATCGGTTTTTCGGGGAAATCGTGATAGCCGGAGAGCTTGTTCGGATTGACACGCCCGGCATGTGCATCACGCGCATAACGCAGGGCCCGCGCGGTCAGCGTCATTTCAAAACGGATCAACTCCTTCTGACGCGCCGCTATATCGTCATAGGAAAAGTCGCTACCGGGCACTCCAACCGTGTAGTCGACGTCGGAAAGCCCATGGCTGGAGGCTTCCGCAAGCACCCGCAACACGCGTTTTGCCCGCTCGTTGACCTGATAGCCGGAAACCCAGACGAAATCAGGATATTTCGAATAAAATGCGACGATTGCCGCTGCAATGTCCTTCTCAGCGTATAGCTCTACCCCTTCCAGCATGGGCAGGGCCTCGCGGAACGCAACACCCTCAAGGGCGGGCTGAAATGCGCTGTCGGCTGCTGGAACCGAAATATCGGAAAACTCGACGTGAACGAGCGGCGCAGGTCTGTAACTGTAGTAAGACGGGCCGGAAATCCTGGGTGCCTTTGCCGGCTGCCGCCTGACCGGCGCGGGTTTCACCGTCCGCGGCGGCTCGCTTCGCGCCCGGCTGGTGGCGCGGTTGCCGCCTCCGAACAGCATATCAAATAGATTGTCCGACTGCGCATGGGCCTGCCCCACGCTTCCGGCGAACAGCATTGCTGCCACACAGGTCAGCCCGCTTTTGCGCATGGACTTTAACATCATCGCTCACCCCGCCGAGACCAAGCCTCGTTGCCACAACCACGATATTCTGAATCACAACCAAAATAACAGGTCTCAGCTGCAGGGTCGCGGGGTGATCGATAAAATTGTTATGAAATTCACGCTCAATCGCCAATTGGTAAACAATCTTCTAAAGACATGGCGGCGGCAGGTTGCAGGCGCCGCTCTCTGCGTGTCGCGACGAAAGCCGCCACGCGCGCCGCAATACCGGGATCGGCAAGAATCCGGCGATGCCCCAGACCGGGCGCCCAAACCAGCGAAACATGCGTGCCCGCATCGCCCATGGCCCTTGCATCAGATGCAGGAACTTCCTTGTCCTCCGGAGCGTGAACGATCAGGGTCGGCAGTCGCACATCGCGCAGCTGTTCCGCCGCGACGAACGCCTTCAGGGGCGTTCCGGCAATGGCCTCGACCCGGCCTTCGAACGCCTTTTGCGTCTTCGGTCCAAGGCCCATAAAGGCACCGAACTGGGAAAAGAGATCGGGCAGCGCGTTCGGCGAGGCAATGGTCACCAGTCGTCGAACGGAAACCTGCGGGACGCCGGCGACAGAGCCGGCAATCGCATTAAGAGCGACGGCCCCGCCGAAGGAGTGACCCACCATGGCATCAAACGGTCCCAGCCATTGCGCCACGGCGCTCACCGCCGCAACCGCCTTAGGGATATTAAGAATGCGTCCGCCCGAGACGCCATGTCCCGGAAGATCCATGGAAACGACGCGGAAGCCGCGCTGAAGCAGTGCCTCAACGACCACGCGCATGTGCTCGGTACGCGAGCGCCAGCCGTGAAGAACAAGAACCGCAGGACCGTCACGACGTGCGCCCCAGTTCGTAAACTCATAGGCAACAACCGCGCCATGCGTCGTGGTCAGCGGATGTTTGCGCGCTCGGCGCATAAAGTCTTTCGACTGGGCGAGAACGCGCCTTTCCTTCTCAGTCAGCCGCGTCGGACTGGGTGTTCGGCAAAACAGGCCAAACGCCATACGACCGCCGAGACTTGGCGCGACATGTTCGAGTGTGCCAAAAAGGCTCTTCAGGATGCGCAGGCCGAAACGAGTCATGGTGGAAACCCATATAATGTTCAAGCATGAACAAAGTTAGTTCAATCATGAACAAAATACAAGAACTCCCCTGGGACAATCCGCGTTTTCGCACATGGATCGCCGTGGCGCGCGCGGAGAAAGCCATTGTCCGGGCACTCAGCAAGGCGCTCGAACCGCTCGGCCTCAAGATTGCGCAGCTTGATATGCTGATGAATCTTTATCGCCACCCCGGGCAATCCCAACACGATCTTGCGCGTCGCCTGCTCGTCGGGCGCTCCAACATCACCATGCTGCTGCCGCAACTGGAAACGCAGGGACTGGTGCGCCGTGAAAGCGACGCCAACGACCGGCGAATCTTACGGCTTTACCTGACGCAGGACGGTGAAGAGCGTTTGATGGAAGCGCTCGCCGTCTACACCAGGCTGATCGACCGCGTGATGGCCCAGTCGACGCCGGAGCAATGCGAGGCCATGGGCGAGCAGATGCGCCGCATCAGTGAAGCACTCGCTGAAGACTGAATAGCGGCCTGTTAAGGAGACACAGGCCGCTTCACTGTTCCCCATCCGCTGCCGGAACATTCAGATAGTTGCGTGGCGAAGCCCCCAGCATCCTCTTGAACATCGTCGTGAAGGCGGCCACGCTCTCATAGCCCAGGTCCAGCGCCACGGTGGTTACAGCTTCGCCGCTCGCCAGCCTCGGCAAAGCAGCAAAAAGGCTGGCCTGCTGGCGCCAGAGCGACAGGCTGAGCCCGACCTCCTGCTTGAAACGGCGGGTGAAGGTGCGGCGGCTCATGCCCGCCGAATGCGCCCACTGATCGATCGTTACGCGGCTTTCCGGCGCGTCAAGAAAGGCGCGGCACATGCGTGCGAGCCGCGGATCAGAGGGAAATGGCAGACCCAGCGGCAGCTCCGGCAGACGCGGAATCTCATGCATGATGAGTTCATAAAGCAAGCCGTTGCGGCCCGTCGGTCGGGCAACATGCGGCAAAGGCGCCACCTCCTCCAGAAGGCTGCGCATCAATGGTGTGATGCCGACCACGCGCGGTCTTGCCGGCAACCCTGAAATTGCCTCGGGAAGCACGTAAACCGATTGCATGCGCACATCGGTCATCATTTCGACCGCGTGCTGGATACCCGGTGGAATCCAGATCGCCTGCCCTGCCGGCACCATCCAGTGTCCGAAACCGGTCTTGACCAGAACCACGCCGCTGCTTGCGTGAAGGAGCTGCCCACGGCTGTGGCGATGGATGGGCACCTGAACATGTGCCAATTGCGCAATCTCGCCAACAACCAGATCGCCCTCGACCTCCTCAAGCCAGTTGCGTCGCTTTTCGTCGTCGACCGGGCGATCGGTATTGAAAACCACCGTATTGGGGCTGCGCGGAGAATTCATTTGGCCCACTTGCGAAAAAAGTAGACCAAATCACCAAGGCAGGTCATTTGCAAGAGGCGTATAAGCGGCTGCTGTCTTGAGGGCGGCCTCTTCTCATGGAGCATTGACGTGACCGATACCACCGCCAACCGGCCCTCCACGCCGGCAGAACAGACCGCCTTCGCGGTCCTGCTCGCCGTCAGTTTCTGCCACATGCTAAACGACATCATGCAGTCAATGCTCGCGGCCATCTATCCGATGCTGAAGAGCGATTACGGGCTGGATTTCTGGCAGATCGGCCTTCTGACCATGGCGTTCCAGGTGACGGCGTCGCTGCTGCAACCGGCCATCGGGCTGACCACCGACAAGAAACCCATGCCCTACTCCCTGCCCGTCGGCATGGGATCGACCTTTATCGGACTTCTGCTTCTGGCCACGGCGGCCAACTACTCGCTTCTCCTGGTCGGCGCGATGTTCGTGGGCCTGGGCTCGGCGATCTTTCATCCCGAATCCTCGCGCGTTGCCCGCCTCGCCTCGGGTGGTCGATACGGCCTGGCGCAGGCCGTCTTCCAGGTGGGGGGCAATGCCGGCACCGCCATCGGTCCGCTGCTCGCTGCCTTCATCGTCGTACCCCGGGGCCAGGGCAGCGTCGCCTGGTTCTCGCTTGCGGCACTTCTCGGCATGATCGTCCTGTGGCGCGTGAGCGCGTGGTATGCGGAATACCGCCAGCGCACCGCCACACGTGCAGCACCTTCTCCGACCCTCACCCTGCCCCGCGGCAAGATTGCCATGTCTCTGGCAATCCTGGTCTCACTGGTGTTCGCCAAAAATGTCTATATGGCCGGCATTTCAAGCTATTATACGTTCTTCCTGATCGAAAAATTCGGCGTCAGTGTCCAGCAGTCGCAAATCCTGCTGTTCGTTTTCCTAGGCTCGGTTGCCGCCGGCACCGTGCTGGGCGGGCTGATCGGCGATCGTATAGGCTCCAAGACGGTCATCTGGTTCTCCATCCTCGGCGTGCTGCCCTTCACGCTGGCCCTGCCCTATGCGAATTTCTTCTGGACCCCGATCCTCACCGTTGCCATTGGCCTTATCCTTGCATCTGCTTTTCCGCAGATCGTCGTGTTCGCACAGGAGCTGTTGCCGGGCCGCGTGGGCATGGTCGCCGGCATGTTCTTCGGCTTTGCCTTTGGTCTTGGTGGCCTTGGCGCAGCCGTGCTCGGGATTATCGCAGACAGGACCGGGATCGAGTTCGTCTACCAGATCTGTTCCTACCTGCCGCTGCTCGGCCTGTTGACGGTTTTTCTCCCAAACCTCAAGAAGGCAGGCTGAACCCAAATGGAGACACATCGTGAAAGTAAAACGCATTGTCGCCAACATCGCCTCGGATCGGGTCGGAGAAGCGAAAAGTTTCTACGGCGATGTCCTCGGGCTCGACACGCTGATGGATCAAGGCTGGATTGTGACCTATGGTACGCAGGAAAAGACGCGCCTGCAGATGAGCGTCATGACACAGGGCGGATCGGACACCCCCGTGCCCGACCTTTCCATCGAAGTGGACGACCTCGATGAAGCGCTTGAACGTGTTGAGAAAGCAGGCTTCCCCATCGAATACGGCCCTGCAGAGGAACCGTGGGGCGTGCGGCGCTTCTACACCCGCGATCCCTTCGGAAAGCTGGTCAACATTCTGACCCATCGCTGAAGCGGTTCACCACATCGTCTTCTGGGCGCGATCGGGCCATTCCCGGTCATAGGCCTCACCGTCGATCTCCCTGCGGCTCGTCGCCTGAAGAATCTGTCCGGGCGTCGGCAGATCCTCGGGGTTCGCATGCTTCGCACCGTTCCAGAGATCGGACCGGACAATCGCCCGCGCGCACTGGAAATAGACCTCGTCCACCGAAAGCACGATGACTGAGCGCGGTGCGGCTTCGTCTATGGCAAAGGAGGCACATAGTTCCGGATCAATTGAAAGCCTGGCCCGCCCGTTGACGCGCAGGGTCGTACCCGATCCGGGAATAAGGAAGAGAAAGGCCGCCCGTTCGTCACGAACGATATTGCGCAGCGAATCCGCGCGGTTGTTGCCGCGACGGTCCGGCATCATCAGCGTTTTCTCATCGTGGATACGCACGAAGCCGGGCCTGTCACCGCGCGGCGAGCAATCGATTCCCTCCGGCCCGATGGTGGCAAGCGCCACAAAGGGCGACGCGTCGATCAGTTTTGCATATTCCGGTATCACCCGGTCCGTCACCTTGACCAGCGACGCCTTTCCAGGCGTACCGTAGAGCGCCTCAAGTGCGTCAATCGACGTGATGGTGTACGCGTCCGCCTCAGGTGTCACGGCTCAACCCCTTCTCCTCTAGTTCGTCAAGATATCCCTGCCACCTGGCATCCTTCTGCGTGGCCAGTTCATGCAGATAAACCCAGGTGAAAATACCGCTCTGATGTGCATCGCTGAACACGAGACGCACGGCATAATTGCCCACCGGCTCCGCCCGAGTGATGGTCACATGCCGCTTGCCGGGAACCGTTATACGCTGCTCGGGTGAGTGTCCCTGCACTTCGGCCGAGGGCGAGAGCACCCGCAGCATTTCGGCCGAAAGTTGCACCGGTCCGAGATCCGGGAACAGAACCGTCATCACCGAACGATCCTTGGAAACACGCAGTTCCTTGGGAGGCTTCATCCGTCACCACCTTTCGCCCGTAGACCTATTCAGCTTTGGTCCAAGTGAAAAGCCCTTCCATGCGATTGCCCCGGCAATTGTACAAATGCTAGCCTGCAGCGCTTGAACAGTGAGCACTATGTGACGACATAGCAGGGTAAGGTCCTGATGAAGAATGCCAGCGAAAGCGAGCCTATGACGCAGAGCACCATGATCGATCCCTTCGGACGTGCCATCGACTATCTGCGCGTTTCGGTGACCGACCGCTGCGACTTCCGTTGCGTCTACTGCATGGCGGAGGACATGACCTTTCTTCCCAAGCGTGACCTGCTCAGCCTTGAGGAACTGGACCGGCTCTGCACCGTCTTCATTGAGAAAGGCGTGCGGCGCCTGCGTCTGACCGGTGGCGAACCACTGGTGCGCAAGAACATCATGCATCTGGTGCGCCAGCTCTCGCGGCATCTGAAATCCGGTGCGCTCGACGAACTCACGCTCACCAGCAACGGATCGCAGCTCGAACGCTTTGCCGGCGAACTGGCCGATTGCGGTGTGAAGCGCATCAACGTCTCGATCGATACGCTCGATCCGGACAAGTTCCATGCCATCACCCGCTGGGGTCGGCTTGAAAAGGTGATGCGCGGCATTGAGGCTGCGGAGGAAGCCGGACTTAAGATCAAGCTCAACACCGTGGCACTCAAGGGTTTCAACGAAGGCGAGATTCCCGACATGCTGCGCTGGGCGCATGGGCGCGGTATGGACATGACCGTGATCGAGACGATGCCCATGGGCGAGATCGACGCCGACCGGACCGACCAGTATCTTCCGCTGTCCCTCCTTCGCGCTCAACTGGAGCGGCAGTTCACGCTGAAAGACATCCCTTTCAAGACAGGTGGCCCGGCGCGGTATGTGGAAGTCGCTGAAACGGGCGGCAGACTCGGCTTCATCACCCCGATGACGCATAATTTCTGCGAAAGCTGCAACCGCGTCCGCATCACCTGCACCGGCATGCTCTACATGTGCCTCGGCCAGGATGATTCAGCCGATCTGCGCGCCGCCCTCAGAGCTTCGGAAGGCAATGAGCTGCTGGCTGACGCCATCGACAATGCCATCGCCCGCAAGCCCAAGGGGCATGACTTCGTCATCGACCGGCGCACCAGCCGTCCCTCGGTCTCCCGGCACATGAGCGTCACAGGCGGCTAGCGCAGTTTGCAGTCAGGTGGAATCACCTGACGTCCGCACAAATGCGGAAAAGCAGTCAGACAGATCGGAGCGGCGTTTCCGTGAAAAGGTGAATCGCTCCAGGACTGGATCGCCAGTTTTTCGGCAACGAACCAATTGCCAAGTCCATAAGGTATACTTAGCATCAATACCTGTTTTGGAGGTGGGATTCGTTTTTCACCAAAAATCGTAGGAACTCGTTCAACGTAGACACGCGGCCCCAAGGGCCGGATACGTGTCCAGCGTTGTGCATCGCGGGGTGGTCGTGTCGTTTTCGCCGAATGCGCGCGGTGCGCTTTTTATGTCCATTGCAATGGCCGGCTTCACCGTTAATGACGGTCTGACCAAGCTCGTCGCCGAAGCCATGAATATGGCGCAGGTCATGCTGGTGCGCGGGGTCATGGCGACGCTTGTCATGCTGCTGCTCGCCTGGCACTGGAAAGCACTGAAAAAGCCGCGCGCAGTCCTGCACCCGATGGTGGCGCTGCGTGTTGCAGGCGAGACCGGTGCCACCATTTGCTTTCTTTCGGCCCTCGCACATATGCCGATCGCCAACCTCGCCGCTGTCATGCAGGCGCTTCCACTGGCCGTTACACTCGGAGCAGCCTTCTTCCTGAATGAGCCTGTGGGCTGGCGCCGCTGGAGCGCGATTATCGTTGGCTTCATCGGCATATTGATCATCATCCGGCCCGGCTTCGACGCTTTCAACGCCTATTCGCTTTACGGTGTCGCTGCGGTTGCATTCGCCACCATGCGGGACCTGACGACCCGGAAGATTCCGTCCGATATACCCTCTCCGATGATTTCCACGGTGACGGCCGCATCAGTGACCATCGCCGGCGCAGTCCTGCTCGTCCCCTACGGAGGATGGTCCCCCATGAGTGGAGCAGACTTCGCCATTCTCGTGGGCGCCACCTTATGCATTGTCTGTGGCTATCACTTCATCGTTCTGTCCCTGCGGGCCGGCGAGCTCTCCTTCATCGCCCCCTTCCGCTATACCGCCCTCCTGTGGGCCATCGGCCTCGGCATCGTGCTTTTTGCAGACTGGCCCGATCGCGTCATGATGGCGGGGGCCTTTCTTGTGGTCTGCTCGGGCCTCTACACGCTTTACCGCGAACAGGTCGTCAACCGGACAAAGCCCGCAGCCAGGAGCACAGGCCCCGGCATGGCCACGGAAGGCACATGAAGATTTCGACCATTCATTCAAAACCGTCTGACTGGCTCGGATCCCATTCCAGCGCGCGCCAACTCCGGCCTGTTCGCACCGACCATTGATTATGCAAGGCTCGCAATACGTTATGGAAAAACTTTTATCCCGCTCCGCCACGCCCCCTCATATCGTCACGCTGGTTATCGCCACTGCGACGGCAGCGGTCTCGATGAACGTGTTCCTTCCCTCCCTCCCTGGTATGGCGGAATATTTCAAGGCGGATTACAGCATCGTCCAGTTGGCGGTCTCGCTCTACCTTGCCGCCACCGCCGTTCTGCAACTGGGCATCGGCCCGGCCTCCGATCGCTTCGGCCGCCGTCCGGTCATGCTCACCTGCTTTGCCATCTTCATTCTGGCCACCATCGCCGCCCTGGTCGCGCCCAATATCACCGTCTTCCTTATCTGTCGGGTGATGCAGGCATTCGCTGCGGCGGGCATGGTTCTTTCCCGCGCCATCGTGCGCGACACGGTGGGCGCCGATGAAGCCGCCAGCCGCATCGGCTACATCACCATGGGCATGACGCTCGCTCCGATGCTCGGTCCTTTGATCGGAGGCTTTCTCGATGAGCTCTATGGCTGGAAGGCGACGTTTTACCTGATCCTGGGTTTCGGGCTGCTCTCTCTTCTGATCGTCTATCTTGATCTCGGAGAAACGAACCACACACCATCCAGCAGCATGACCGCTCAGGTCAGAAACTATCCCGAGCTTTTCCGGGCCCGGCGTTTCTGGGGCTATACGGCGACAGCCGCCATGGCGTCGGGAGCGTTTTTCGCCTTTCTTGGCGGCGGCCCATACGTGGCGACCGAAATTCTCGACCTCACCCCCTCGCAATACGGGATGTATTTCATACTGATCTCGGTGGGGTACATGATCGGCAACTTCCTTTCCGGTCGCTTTTCGAAGCGGATCGGCATCAATCCGATGATGCTGGCAGGCAATACTCTTGCATCTCTCGGGCTTGTCCTCGCGCTGGTCCTCTTTGCGGTCGGCTTCTTCCATCCCATGTCGCTTTTCGGCCCGTCATTTTTCGTCGGGATAGGCAATGGCATGACCATGCCCAACGCCAATGCCGGTATCGTCAGCGTCCGGCCGCACCTGGCCGGCTCCGCCTCGGGCCTCGGCGGCGCACTGCAGATTGGTGGCGGCGCCGCACTTTCGGTGATCGCCGGCGCTGTCCTTTCGCCTGAAACAGGCCCGTTTCCGCTGATCTGGGTTATGCTCGTATCCTCCGTGCTCGCCATCGCCGCATCGCTCTACGTGATCTATGTTGCCAGGCAGGCTGGAAACATCTGAGGCCGAGCGATGAGAAAGGGCATTGTCGGAGTAATCCTCGCAGGTGGAACGGCACGCCGCATGGGTGGTGGCGACAAGGGAATGCTGCGCCTCAATGGGAAAACAGTCATCGAAGCGGTCCTCGACAGGCTCTCGCCACAGGTTGACCGCATTGCCCTCAATGCCAATGGCGACCCGAACAGGTTTGCAGCGCTCGGACTTGAGGTGATCGCCGATCCGGTTCCTGAGCCCATTGGCCCTCTGGGAGGCGTGCTCGCGGCACTGCAGTGGGTGAGAAGCGCCGTCCCCGAGGCCTCGCATGTTGCAACCGCGGCAGCGGACACCCCCTTCTTTCCTCGCGATCTTGTTGCGCGCCTTGCTGATGCCGCGGGGGCATCTTCGGTTCCGGCCATCGCCCGAACCAGTGGCAGGCTGCATCCTGTCTTCGCCCTCTGGCCTGTCGAACTTGCCGATGATCTTGCCCGACATCTTGTCAAAGACGGTAGTCGCCGCGTCACCGCCTATGCGTGCGATCTTCACAACGCTGCCATCGTCGACTTTCCGTGTGGGCCCGGGGACGATCCGTTCTTCAACATCAACACGCCCGATGACCTTGAAAGGGCGCGCGAAAGGCACCGGAGGGAAACACCGTGAAACAACCGGTTTTCGGCATTGTCGGCTGGAAGAACTCGGGCAAGACCACCCTGACGGCAGCCCTTGTGACGGAGTTGACGAAACGCGGCTTCAGGATAGCCACCCTGAAACACGCCCACCATACGTTTGATATTGACCATGAGGGCACGGACTCCTTCCGTCACCGTGCCGCCGGTGCGCAGGAGGTCGCGATCGTTTCAGGCAGACGCTGGGCGATTATTCATGAACTGGCGGAAGAACGGGAGCCGACACTGCAGGAAATGCTCGCGCGCCTCTCCCCATGCGATCTCGTGCTGATCGAAGGTTTCAAGCGCGAAAACCATCCGAAACTGGAATGCCGCCGGCAAGACGCCAGGGACCGCAGCTTTCTGGCAACGACCGACCCGGGCATCGTGGCGGTGGCGACGGACCACGACACCGAAAGCAGGAACCTGCCGCAATTCGCCCTCGGCGATATTGGCGGCATCGCCGATTTCATCATCGGCCATACCGGCATCGAACGAGAAGCGCGCTAGGGTCACGACCTGATAATATAGCGCTGTGCGCGCGCATTCATTGCATGGGACCAGTCACCTTTAAGGTTGCAATTTGAATCGGATCGGTGGGAATATCCGGCTTCAAGTTCCGCTCTGGCACGTGGCTGGCAGCGGTAGATAATAAGATGAGAGGAACCAGAATGCGTATTACAAGGCGTATCGCGCTCGCACTGCCTGCGGCAGCTTTGGCACTGGCAGTGGGCTCGGCCCATGCCCAGGACATGATGAAGCTCAAGATCGGTACCGAAGGTGCCTATCCCCCCTTCAACAACCTGACCGCGGACGGTTCTCTTGAAGGTTTTGACGTCGATATCGCCAAGGCGCTCTGCGAGGAGATGAAAGCTGAGTGCGAATTCGTGACGCAGGACTGGGACGGCATCATTCCGGCCCTTCAGGCCGGTAAATTCGACGCCATTGTCGCCTCCATGTCGATCACCGAAGACCGCAAGAAGCAGGTCGACTTCACCAACAAATACTACAACACCCCACCGGCGCTCGTCGTGCCGAAAGAGTCCGACATCGCCGGCACCTCGCCGGAGGACCTCGCCGGTAAGGTTATCGGCGCCCAAGGCTCAACCACCCATGCAAATTTCGCCGAGACCACCTTCACCGATAGCGATGTGAAGGTTTATCCGACCGCGGAGGAGTACAAGCTCGACATGGTCAACGGACGGCTCGATGCCGTCATCGACGACATCATCGTCCTGCAGGAATTCCTCGACAGCGAGGACGGCGCCTGCTGCAAGGTTCTCGGCACGCTTACACCGCGTGAGGATATCTACGGTCCGGGCATCGGCATTGCCGTGCGGCAAGGTGAAGACGAACTTCGCGAAAAACTGAATGCCGCCATCACGGCCATCCGCGAGAATGGAAAGTATAAGGAAATCAACGACAAGTATTTCTCGTTCGACGTCTACGGCGACTGAGCGCCGTTACGATGTCCTGATTGATACTGCCGCAGGCGGACGAACCCGGGTGTTCGGCCGCCTGTATTGCATACGGCTCTAGAGATGGTGCCGGAATGAAAAGGAAAATCGCCAATCCGCAAAGGGATGCCGGGTCAGGCGGTTCGGACAGGGATTTTGGGAGATGGAAAGGGTTTGGACCCTTTTGAGTTTTGGCCCGGAAGGCTGGGGCGATGACATCGCCAAGGGCGTTCTTCTGACGGTTTCGCTGGCACTGGCCACATTACCATTAGGACTGGCGATCGGCTTTTTCGTCGCATTGGGCAAGCGTTCCAGCGAGAAGACATTGCGTCTGGCAGCTAACATATACACAACGATCTTCCGTGGACTGCCGGAGCTGCTGACGCTGTTTCTTGTATTCTACGGGGCCCAGATCGGCCTGCAGCAGCTTGTGCGTCTCTTCAACCCGGACGCCAGCATCGAAATCAACGCTTTTGTGGCGGGCATGGTGGCGCTCGGCGCCGTCTTCTCTTCCTACGCAAGCGAAGTGTTTCTCGCTGCCTTTCGGGCAATCCCGCAGGGACAGTATGAGGGCGGTCATGCCATCGGCCTCTCGAATGCGCAGACCATGCGCCTCATCATCCTGCCCCAGCTCATCAGGCTGGCCCTGCCCGGCCTTTCCAATCTCTGGCTGATCCTCCTGAAAGACACCGCGCTCGTCTCCGTGATCGGCCTTGCCGACATCCTGCGCCAGACCGGCATTGCCGCGCGTGTCACCAAGGAGGCGTTTCTGTTCTTTGGCATCGCCTGCCTGCTCTATCTCGCTTTGGCCATGCTCTCCTCGATCGCTCTTGGCATCATCGAGAACTGGACCAAACGCCATGGAGCGCAGCGATGAGTGCAGACATGCAAGCAACCGTCGAGCGCCCGCCCGTCGCCAGACAGGCTTGGACGAGATCCCGGACAATCGGTGTGATCCTGCTCGCGATCTGGGCCGTCCTCGGCCTTGCGGTCCTCGGTTTCATGATCAACGCCTGGGACCCCAACATCTTCACCCGTTACGCGCCGCGCTATCTGTCCGGCCTTTGGATCACCATCCAGCTTGTCGCGGTTTCGGTTTTTCTCGGCGCGATCCTTTCCGTGCCCGTCGCGCTTGGACGTACATCAAGAAACAGGTTCATTGCCGCCCTTGCCTATGCATATGTCTATTTTTTCCGCGGAACACCCCTGCTCGCCCAGACATTCCTGGTCTATTACGGTCTTGGCTCTTTCAGACCCGAGCTTCAGGCGGTGGGGCTGTGGACGTTTTTCCGGGAAGCCTGGTACTGCGCCGTCTTCGCCTTCACCCTCAACACCGCCGCCTACCAGGCCGAAATCCTGCGCGGGGCGATCGAGAGCGTCGGCAAGGGCCAATGGGAAGCCGCGTCGGCACTCGGCCTCTCCAGGTTCCAGACCGCGCGCAAGATCATCATTCCGCAGGCGTTGATTGTCGCGCTGAGGCCCTATGGCAACGAGATCATTCTGATGATCAAGGGTTCTGCCATCGTCGCAATCATCACGGTCTACGACCTGATGGGCGAAACACGGCGCGCCTACGCTCGCACATTCGACTTCCAGACTTACATCTGGGCCGCCATCATCTATCTTGGCATCGTCGAGATCCTGCGCAACACGATAGACTGGATCGAGCGTCGTATCACGAAGCATCTGAAGCGCTGACACTTAGAACACGCATATCAGGGAGAAAATTTCCGAATGGCAGACGTCGCATTCATCGGGCTCGGGGTCATGGGATATCCGATGGCCGCGCATCTTCAGAACAAGGGCGGGCACAAGGTCACAGTCTATAATCGCACCGCCGCGAAGGCGCAGAGCTGGGTCAGGGAGCATGGCGGCGCGCACGCCCCCACACCTCGGGAAGCCGCTGCGGGCAAGGATTTTGTCTTTGCCTGCGTCGGCAATGACGATGACCTGCGCTCGGTGACGCTCGGCGAGAACGGCGCTTTCCAGAGCATGAAAGAGGGCGCAGTCTTTATCGACAACACCACCGCTTCCGCTGAAGTGGCGCGTGAACTCGCAGAAGAAGCGCGGAAGCGTGGTTTCGGCTTCATCGACGCGCCCGTATCCGGCGGTCAGGCCGGCGCGGAAAACGGTATCCTGACGGTGATGTGCGGCGGCGAGGAAGCGGTGTTCGAAAGGGCAAAGCCTGTGATCGAATCCTTCGCCCGGATGGTCGGACTGATGGGCCCGGCCGGTGCTGGACAACTCACCAAGATGATCAACCAGATCTGCATCGCCGGGCTGGTGCAGGGGCTCGCTGAAGGCATTCACTTCGGCCAGAAGGCCGGGCTCGACATCGAGAAGGTCGTCGACGTGATTTCCAAGGGTGCGGCCGGCTCCTGGCAGATGGAAAACCGTCACAAGACCATGAACCAGGGCACGTATGATTTCGGCTTCGCGGTCGACTGGATGCGCAAGGACTTGGGGATCTGCCTTGCCGAGGCCGACCGCAACGGTGCAAGCTTACCTGTCACCGCTCTGGTGGATCAGTTCTACAAGGATGTCCAGAAGATGGGGGGCAGCCGCTGGGATACGTCGTCCCTGCTCGCCCGCCTGGCAAAATAGGAGCAGGCAATGACTGGCCGGTGCGCGGCATTTCTCGCAGCAAGCCTCGGCGCGCTCTCTGCACCGGCCTTCATCGCCTCACCCGCCGCCGGTTCCGAAACCGCGCCGCAACCGGGATCGGTTCGCCCTGTCGAATGGGCTGCCCTTGCGTCCCCGGACCCCGCCAGTCCGCAACGCCTGTCAGCCAGCAAACTGAGCGGCCAGACGATCAGCCTTTCCGGCTACCTCCTCCCCGCCGACCGCGAGGGCGAACTGGTCTACTCGTTCATGCTGGTTGCGCGCCGCGGCGCCTGCAGCCACATGCAGCAGCCGCCACCCAGCCAGGTCATCCGGGTCGTGCCATCAACCCCTTACCGCCTGAGCTCCAACTACGAGCCGGTGACGATAACCGGCGCACTGCAGCCCGGTCTGGAGAAAACCCAGCTTTTCATTCTGGATGGCGCAGCAGTGATAACGTCCGGCTATACGGTAAGGGGTGCCTGGGTGAGCCCGAATAGAACCTTGCCTGCCAGAACCTTGCCTGGGGAGCGGACGGCCTCCCCGGACAATCCCTGGCATCGCGTTGTCAACGGCACGAAATCGTCCAGTCAACCGCCATTGGTCCCGCCGGAATCCTTGTCCAGAACGAGATAGTCGAGCGGCAGCTCGGTCGTGTATTTGATCTGCTCCATCGCGAAGGTGGATGAGACATCGCGGATTTCGATCTTGGCAATCAGCCTCTTGTAGAAGGCGTCATAGGCAGCGATATCCGGCACCACGACCCGCAGCAGATAGTCCACATCGCCGCTCATCCGATAAAACTCGACCACCTCGGGAAACTGCTGGATCACCTCGGAGAAGCGCTTCAGCCACTCATGGCTGTGCATGTTCGTGCGGATCGACACGAACACATTGACCCGGGCATTGACCTTTTCCGGATCGAGCACCGCCACGCGCCGACGAATGACACCTTCTTCCTCCAGCTTCTGGATACGCCTCCAGCAGGGTGTCGTGGACAGACCGACCTTTTTTGCAACATCGGCTACGGCAAGGGTCGAATTTTCCTGCAACAGGCGCAGGATCTTGCGATCAAGGCGATCCATGATGAACTCCGGAGAAAATGATTTCCTAAAATGGCAAGAGAATTCCAAACCAACAAGAAATTTTTTGCCCCATAAATGAGAACCGCGATCAGATATTCCTCATTTGTCTGAAAGAAGCCGATGAATTTCCTCACGAAGAACAGGCAACAGATCGCGTTCAAACCACAGATTCTTTTTCAGCCACCCCGTATTGCGCCATGAAGGATGCGGCAGTGGCAGAACGCGTGGTCGCAGGTCGAGCGCCAGCAACCGGCGCCAGTCGCGCACCGTCTCGGTGAGGGTCCTGGAACGCTCGCCGCCCAGGTGCCAGGCCTGGGCATACTGGCCAATCACGAGAACAAGTTCGATCTGCGGCATTGCTTCCATCAACTGCGCACGCCAGGCCGGCGCGCACTCCCTGCGCGGCGGCAGATCGCCGCCTTTGGCGTCGAGCCCGGGAAAGCAGAACCCCATAGGTGCAATCGCGAAGCAGGATGGGTCGTAAAATGTCGGGCGATCGACTTCGAGCCAGTCCCGCAACCGGTCTCCCGAACGGTCGTCAAACGGCAGGCCGGAAGCGTGAACCCGTGTTCCTGGCGCCTGCCCGGCAATGAGAATCCGTGCGCTGCGCGAGCCAACGACAACTGGCCGCGGCTCATGCGGGAGTGGTGTACCAGCCGGCTCCTCGACGCAGATCCGGCAGGCACGAATGCGCATCAGCAGTGTTTCAAGCCGATCATTCTGCACGTCCGCACGCTCAGGCCCTGGCGCTCGGTCGCCCGGCAACCGTGTGATACCAGCGCATCAGGTGATCGAGCCCTTCCGGGACAGTCAGACGCGCGAGCTTCATGAAATCGATGCTCACAAGCCCGGTGATATCGGCAATCGAATAGTGCTCGCCCGCGATGAATGGACGGTCGGCCAGTGCCTCATCGAGATAGGAGAGAAACTCAAGGGCTTTGGGCTTGTTGGCTTCGCCCCAAGCCGCGACCTGCGGCACCTCCCATTCCTTCATGGCCGGATGCAGATGCCGGAAGGCCTGTGCAATGGGATAGAACAGGTGCATCTCGACGCGGCGCTGCCACATCTCCACGGTGGCAGCTCCAAGCGCTCCCGTGCCGAAAAGCGCGGGCTCGGGGTGAAGCGCCTCGAAATAGCGGCAGATGGCAACGGTTTCCGTCAGCACTGTGCCGTCGTCCAGTTCCAGAACGGGCAAGCGCTGCAGCGGGTTAAGGCGAGTCAGCGTTTCAGATTTGTGCTCCAGCGCACCCATGTCCACCGGTTCGATGGGTATCTCGACGCCCTTCTCCGCCAGGAAAATCCGCACGCGCCGCGGATTGGGCGCCCTGCCGCCGTCATAAAGCTTCATGATCCAATCACCCTTCGCCTGAAAACCACTCCACAAACCTGTCCCAAAGGCGCTTAAGCAGATCGCCATCCGCCCGACGCGGCTCGCCCTGATGTTCCACACGCCAGTCATGCGGGGCCTCGAAGCCGCCGGCCCACATGCCGCGCCGTGCCCGGCGCGCTTCTGCCTCGACCCCATCGTAAGCGCCATAGGCGAGCGCCCAGCCAGCCGCAACGAGCGCTTCGCCGATATCGTTCCCGTTCACCTTACAGCGCGCCAGAAGACGATCATAGCGGTCGCGCTCATAGCCTTCACACACCACCTCTGCGCCTGCCACCAGTCGGCGCAACGCCCGCAGCGCCTCTCGCCCGCAGGCATAGTTCTGACCGTCGCGGGTGCAGCTTTGCTGAAACTCGGGTGCGTCGATGCCTTCAAGGCGAATACGTTCACCGGAAACCGTCAGCGTATCGCCATCATGAACGATGACCTGACCGCTCAGCGTCTGGCTGCCAAAGCGCTGAAGCCGGTCCACCAGGAGCGCTATCCCGCCCAGCAGCAGCAGGGTCAACATCAGATCCGTCAGACGCATGGACCGGCGGCCGCGTTTCCGCGCGTTTCGGCGGCCTCTCATCTTTTGAAGGGTCTCTTAATCATTCACGAATAGTTTGAGCGGTGAATAGCGGGAATTCAAACGGGTTATGGTGCCGGAAGCGTCAAAATCGGCCGACAAGTTCATTGTGGACCGCACCAAGCCGCATCGCAACAGCAATGTGGGTCTTGCCGTGCGCCGCACGCGCGACCGGCTGTCTCAAAGCCTCGGCCCGCCAGATTTCAACCGCGACATGCTGAAATTGCACGCGCGCGCCATTCTCTCCAACGCCATCAAGCCAGTCCTGCTGATCCTGGCGATCAGCCTCGGGGGGCTTTACCTCGGGCTTGATCCGCAGGTCACGTGCCTGTGGGCACTTGCCTGCCTTGCCGGTTACCTGCCGCTCATTCTGCTTGCGCGCCGTCTCGAGGGGATGCAGGAAAACGAAATTGAGGTCACGCGGACACGGCAGTGGCTTTTTGCCGCCCATTTCGCCAGCGGCCTCGGATGGGCTTGTTTCGCGTTTCTGCCGCTTCCCGCCGGCATGTTCCCCGAAGCGCAGATCATGCAGGGTGCCCTTCTGCTTCTCGTCATCGCCGGAACGGCAGTCGTGACGGCGACACTGGGCGGCGCTCTGGTCGCTGCTTTCGCACTGCCGGTCTGCCTGTTCGCCTTCAGGGTCAGCAATGAACCCACAATAGGCGCATTGATGATGGGACTGGTCCTGGCTGCATCGCTGCCCTTCCTCGCCTACGTCGCGCACCATCGAAACCGCGCTGCGTTGACCCTTCTCTCATTCCAAAGCGAGAAGAACGCGCTCGTGGGCGAACTGGAAACGGCCAAATCCATGTCGGATGAGGCACGCCGGCGCGCCGAAGAAGCCAACCTGGCGAAATCACGGTTTCTTGCATCGATGAGCCATGAGCTCAGAACCCCCTTGAACGCAATTCTCGGCTTCTCCGAGGTCATGGCCAATCAGGTTCTGGGTCCGCTGGAAAATGCGACCTATCGCGACTACGCGAATGACATTCACAGTTCCGGCAAGCATCTGCTCAGCCTGATCAACGAGATACTCGACCTCTCGCGCATTGAGGCGGGACGCTATCGGCTCAATGAGGAGCCGCTGTCACTCGGTGCAATCGTCGAGGACTGCTGCCGCCTGATGGAAATGAAGGCACGCGGCAAGGACATCTCGTTCAGGCTCGATGTGGAGCCAACCCTGCTGCGGCTTTTCGCCGACGAACGCGCCCTCCGCCAGATCACGCTCAACCTTCTTTCCAACGCCGTCAAATTCAGTCCGACGGGGAGTTCCGTGCACATTCGGGTCGGCTGGACAGCCGGAGGTGGACAATACATCGCCATCAAGGACAACGGCCCGGGCATACCGGACGACGAACTTGCCGTGGTTCTCTCGGCATTCGGACAGGGGTCCATTGCCATCAAGAGCGCGGAACAGGGTACCGGCCTCGGCCTGCCAATCGTTCAGGGGCTGGCAGCGTTGCACAATGGCGTTTTCGAACTCAACACCAGGCTGCGCTCCGGGACCGATGCGATTGTTGCCTTCCCGCGTTCACGCGTGATGGAAGAGCTTCCCGCCGTTCCCACCGAGCGCAAGCGCGCATCGGGTGGCGGCACTTGACGCCCCCTCCCCGACCCCATGGCTCACCCCATACGCCTGGCGACCTCCGCGATCCCACCGGCCAACGCGGCTGCTGATTTGACAAGACCAGCCGCGACAGCGCCAGCACAACCCGCCTCGCCGGAAAACTCCAGCTCAAGGAGTGGCTTAAGCGCAAGCTGTTCGGCTGCCCATATCTCAAGCGGGCTATTCGAACTCGCAAGGACGCAATGAGAAATCGCATGCGGTGCCAGCCTGTAGAGCACCGCCGCTGCGGCCAAAGCCGGCAACCCGTCGAGAATAACGGGAATATTCTGCGCACGAGCTGCGAGAATGGCACCCGTAAGCGCTGCAATGTCCCGCCCGCCCAGTCGCCGCAGCACCTCGAGCGGATCGCTCAGGTGGTTGGCATGGAAGGAAATGGCTTCAGACACAATATCCCCGTCCGCAGCACCCACCTGTTCCAGCTCCCCATTCAGAAGCGTGAGAAGAATGGCGCTTGCGGCAATCGCAGCCTGTGCACCCAAAGCTCCGACACAGAGAAGGTCGGCACCCTCGGCGGTAGCTTCCATACCGAACGCAATCGTGGCCGCACAGGAGCGTTCGTCCAGAGAGGCATCCCCGCGGATATCTTTCGATGGCAGGTCAAGCGCCAGATCGAACACATTCAGGGAAAGATCGCCTGCCACGCATAAATGAGACACGGCAGCAGCGCCCGCAGCAACCGCATCGACCCGCGCGCGCTGCTCCGAAAGCGCATCCTCCGCGAAGCCGTGGGTTGCGGCATAGAGCGCGACGCCGGATTTGCCAATCAGCGGCGGCACCGCCCGGCGGGTACGTGCAAGCCATATGCCGAGCTCCTGCAGGCGCCCCAGCGCGGTCCCCGGGTAGCCGGCCCGCGCGAATGCCTGTGTCATCGCTTCAGCCAGGGTGTCGTCAGGCGTTTCGAGTTGGGAAAGCAGGGAGCGGACGTCGTCGAAAGGCATTCCGGAGAAGGACATGAACAATGGTTCCCGATTGGTGTCGGAAACGAGATAGCCACCAAGCGCCTCAAGCGCAATGGTATAGCGGCCGCGCTTGTGGCTTGCGCCGGCAGGCACAATACCCCATGTCTGGACCCCATGCCTGGGTTAAGAATGCTGGAAAGATCATGGCCGACATCAAATCCCCCTGCATCCTGGTATGCGCGATCGACATGAAGACGGGCTACTGTTTCGGTTGCGGGCGCACGCGCGATGAAATTGCCGGCTGGCTCGCCATGTCGTCATGGGAGCGCGATACCGTCATGGCCGAACTTCCCGCGCGTCTTGAAACCGTGGAGCGCAGACCGCGCCGGGAAACCCGGCGCACACGCCTTGCCCGCCAGCGCGCGGAGGGACAATAGCCATGCGGCTGTTCTGGATTTCCATGGCCGTACTGGGGAGCGGCCTGATCCTGCTGATCGCCAATCATGACTCCGGCACAGTACTGGGTCTTGAAAGCTCCGCCTTCGCCTCGACCCTCTATATGGGGCTCTGGGCTGCCGTTCTGATTGTCGGAATACTGGGCTCGGGCCTGCGGATCGGCGAGATGGCAAAAACGCTCGCCTTTTGGGTTTTTCTGCTTTTGGCCCTGGTGGCTATTTATCAGTACCGCTACGAACTGCAGGATATTGCAAGCCGCGTTACAGCCGGCCTCATACCGGGCAGCCCGGTATCTGCAGTGGATAGCGACGGACGGGCGCAGGTGATGGTGGAGCGTTCCGCCAGTGGCCATTTCGAGGTCGTCGCGGATGTAAACGGTACCGGCCTGCGCATGCTGATTGATACAGGCGCTAGCAGCATCGTTCTATCGGATGCGGATGCGCGCGCGGCGGGTTTTGATCCTGAAGGATTGCAATTCCGGACACCGGTTGCGACTGCCAATGGCACCGCGCTGGTGGCCCGCGCCCGCGCGGCGGAAATCCAGGTGGGAGCCATTGTGCGAAGCAACCTGCCGGTCTACGTCGCGCAGCCGGGGCGCCTCGACCAGAGCCTGCTTGGGATGAGCTTTATCAATACGCTGGCCGGCTTCGAACTTCGCGGCGACCGCATCATTCTTCGAGATTGAGGGTGGGACCGGCACCGGTGGATGAACACCCGAAGCAGCGTCCGGGTGTTCATCGGCGCTACTTGTAGACAGCTTCGTGGGTTTGCCCCGGACGTCCACTGGTCCCACTCAGCATCCTGGATTCAATCTCCAGCCGATAGCGCCCGCCAACGACCCGCCATTCGCTTGCGATGAGCTTGCGCAGCGCGTTGAT
>SWCF01000870.1_pt1 | contig 124362 bp, 111 predicted proteins | sample 4690081 | NCBI WGS metagenome assembly SWCF01 (sample SAMN10267280, study PRJNA491770) | bioreactor metagenome | isolation source: DHS bioreactor inoculated with | place: Japan: off Shimokita Peninsula
GGGGGGAAACTGATTGCCGATCATTTAGATGTCCTTTGCAAGACGGGGGTCGAGGAGGTCGCGCAGGCCGTCGCCCAAAAGCTGGAGCGCCAGAACGGTGACGACGATGGCGAGGCCCGGATAAAACAGCAGCCAGCTTGCCGAATTCATGAACTGGCGGCCAGCCGAAATCATCGTGCCCCAGGTCGGGATATCGGGCGAAATGCCCACTCCGAGAAACGACAATCCTGCTTCGGCCAGAATGGCTTGCGCGAAAATGAAGGTGCCCTGCACCAGCAGCGGCGAGGTAACATTGCGCAAGACGTGTCGCACGAGAATAACCGGGGTCGGCACCGCCAGCGCGCGGGCCGCCTCCACATAGGGCAATTCCCGGATCACCAGCGTCGAGGCGCGCACCACCCGCGCCATGCGCGGCGCATAAACGATCCCCAGGGCCAGAACCACGTTGAACGCCGAAGCGCCCAGCGCGGCAACCAGCGCAATAGCCAAAAGGATATCGGGAAACGCCATCATGGCATCGATCACCCGCGAGACCGGCGCGTCGGCTTTACGAAAAAATCCGGCCACGAGCCCGAGCACGATGCCGATCAGCGAGGCGACGATAACCACCGAAAAGGCCACCGAAAGTGAAGTCTGCCCGGCATAGAGTACCCGTGTAAGAATATCGCGACCCAGATCGTCGGTTCCCAGCCAGAACTGGTTGTTGGGCGCGGTCAGACGGTTGACGATCGAAAGCTGGCTTGGGCTGTGGGGCGTAAGCAGCGGCGCAAGGATCGCGGCCAGCACCACCAGCACGATGACGATCAGCCCGGCGGCAGCGGTGGGTCTCGCCAGAAGGCGGATCAAGAGGTTGGGTGATTTGCCCTGTGCGGACGAAGCGAGCGCGGCCATCAGTACCTCACACGCGGATCGACGAGCAGATAGAGCATGTCGATGACGAAATTGACCAGAACATAGAGCCCGGCAACGATCAGCAGCGCCCCCTGGATAACCGGATAGTCGCGCCGCAACACCGCCGAAACGATCAGGTTGCCGACGCCGGGTAGCGCGAACACCGTCTCTGTGACGATGGCGCCTGAAATCAGCAGCGCCGCCGTCAGCCCGACAACAGTGAGAATCGGGATCAGAGCATTCTTGAGCGCATGGCGGACGACGACGCGCCACTCGCTCATGCCCTTGGAGCGCGCCGTGCGCACATAATCATCGTTGAGAACGTCGAGCATTGAGGCGCGGGTAAAGCGCATGATGAGCGCCGACGAGACGATCCCCAGCGTCGTGGCGGGCAGAACCAGATGATAGAGCCGCTCGCCAAGTGGCGAATAGGGCCCGCCATAGCCCGAGGTCGGAAACCAACCAAGGCTCACTGCGAAGGTCTGGATGAAGATCAGCCCCAGCCAGAAACTGGGAACCGAAGCCGCGAACATGGCCAGCGAGGTCATGGCCTGATCGAACCACGACCCGCGCCAATAGGCCGAAGCGACACCGATCGGCAGCGCGATCACCGTGGCAATGGCGAGCGAGAAGATGGTGAGGAAAAAGGTCGGCTCGGCCCGCATCCATAGCGCGGTTGTCACCGGCTGGCCAAGAAAGATCGACTGGCCGAGATCGCCGCGGAAAATGCCTCCGACATAGGAGATGAACTGCTCGAGGATCGTGCCATCGAGGCCCAGCCGTTGACGCAGTGCCTCGACATCGGCCGCAGTGGCATCGGGGCCGAGCATGACCGCAGCCGGATCGCCCGGAGTCACCCGGACAATGATAAAGACAATCGTCACAACGATGGCCATCACCGTGAGCATGCCGATCAATCTGTTAAGCGCAGCGCCAAGCATGGAACGACTTTCAAAAAAGGACGCGAAGGGAAGGATGGCCGTGCCGGAAAGGACTGGCAATGGACTGCTGGCCCTCCCTCCCTTCGATATCTCCGCGGGCGCCGCCATTGTCCGGAGGACAGGAAACGCCAGCGCCCGCAGGAGGATTGCTTATTCTTCCAGCCAGGCGTTCCAGAAATAGGGCCATGGCGCGGGGTTCATGCCTTCGAGGGTCGGCGATTGGGCCGCAACGGCATTGAAATTGCCGACCTTGAAGGCGGGCACTTCCTCATAGATCACTTCCTGCACCGCCGCCCAGAGTTCGACGCGGGCTTCTGGATCGGCTTCGGCGTTGAACGCGCCAAGCGCTTCATGTTTGGCATCGGACACCCACCAGCCGGGCGAGGAATCCGACATGATGCCGGTCAGAGACGGTTCGGGCAGGAAGGGCGAGTGGGTGATATAGATGTCCCACAGCGCCGGATCGGTGCGCCGCTGGGTCAGCGTTGCCCATTCCACAACGTCGAGCTGCACGTCGAACCCGGCTGCCTCGAGATAGGCTTCGGCAACCTGAGCCATCGTGTAATGGAACTCATACTGGCGCGAGGTGAGGATGCGCAGCGGCGACCCGTCGTAAGTGGAGTCTTCGAGCAACTGGCTTGCCAGTTCCGTATCGCCCATCGGCTTGTACGGTTCGGTGCCTGCCTCGGTGTGCCAGACATACCCTTCAGGATACATCGCCCCATCGGCCTTAAAGAATTCTTCCGACCCGAACGCGGCCAGCAGCATGTCCTGCGGAGCAAGCGCCGCCTGGATGGCTTTGCGTACGGCGATATCGGAGTTGACGCCTTCGGCAGTGTTCATCACGAACACCGGCCAGCCGAACGGAGCCAGCATCACCGGTTCGGTATTGCCCGAAGCGATACGGTCATAGGCTTCCACGGCAATGGAATCCACATAATCGAACTGGCCCGCGACAGCACCTTCGATGCGGGTGTTGGGGTCGGGGACGGGAACGAACCGGATTTCATCGAGATACTGATGGCGCCCGCCGCCATAGCCGTTGGACTCTTCGTCACGCGAGGCGTAGCCCTCGAACCGCGTAAGCTGGATGTATTGATCCGGGCGGCGTTCGGCCAGCTGGTAGGGCCCGGTGCCGACAAAATCTTCCATGACGTCTTCGCCGGCGATTTCCGACGGAATGACAATGGCGGCAGAGTTGTTGAGCGACAAGAGGGACAAAAGCGGTGCATAGGGTCCGCTCAGAGTAATCTGCACCGTGTAATCATCCACGGCCTCGACGCTTTCGACGGTTTCCGCCGTCTGCATGCCGCGGCTTGCGATACGCAGCCAGCGCTCGAGCGAGGCCAAGACATCCTCGGCGGTCATGTCCGAGCCGTCATGGAAGGTTACGCCTTCACGCAGCGCGATTGTATAGACGGTGCCGTCTTCGGAAATCTCCGGCATGTCCGCCGCCAGCAGCGGCACGACGGCCCAGTTGGCATCGAACGTATAGAGCGTTTCAAACATATGCTGGGTGATGATGCCGACCAGATCGGCGGTCGATGTCATGGGGTCGAGGGTGGGCGGCTCGCCAATGGTCGCGACGTCGATTGCGCCACCCTCGGTTTGCGCCACGGCAAAACTTGGCAATGAAATGCCGGCCAGGGCAGCGATGGCCGCTGCCTTGAGAAAAGTCTTCATAACGATGCTCCCTTTGTTCAATGATACATAATTATGTAATACATATCATTGTTCTGTTATGAGAGCAGAGCATTGACCGCTCGTCAAGTCCGCTGTCTGTCGATCAGTCGACGCCGTATTTCATATTTACAAATGAATATATATTGATATGTTGGAACAAATGATCGACCCGGAAATTTGACACGCAATGACGACCCAGCACGGCGACACACCCCATAGCCACGCTCAGGCCGACCATCACCATGGCCAAGGGCACCACAGCCATGCGCCCCAAGTCGGCGAGAACAACGAACGGGTGGTCCTTGCAGGGTTCGCCCTGACCGCTGGATTCATGGTGGCCGAGTTGATCGGCGGCATCCTCTCAGGCTCTTTGGCGTTGGTGGCCGATGCCGGGCACATGCTGACCGACGCGGCGGCATTGGCGCTAGCCTGGGCGGGCTTTCGGTTCGGCCGCAAGCTTTCCGATTCAAAGCGCACGTTCGGCTATATGCGGCTCGAAGTGCTCGCGGGCTTCGTCAATGCCATCACGCTCTTTGCTCTGGTCGCCTGGATCACCTACGAAGCCATTCAGCGCCTGTTCATGCCCCACCCGGTTCTGGCCGGGCCCATGATGGTGGTCGCCGTTCTGGGCCTGGTCGTCAATATCGCCGTGTTCTTCATGCTTCGCCAGGGCGACACCAACCATGTCAACATTCGTGGTGCCCTGCTGCACGTCCTTGGGGATTTGCTGGGGTCGGTTGCCGCGATCGTTGCGGCAGCTGTGATCTATCTCACCGGCTGGACGCCGATCGATCCGATCCTCTCGGTACTGCTATCGGTACTGATTCTGCGCGCCGCCTGGGCGCTGTTGCGCAATGCCGTGCAAATCCTGATGGAGGGGACGCCCGGAAACATCGAAATCGATGCGCTCCGCAGGCACATTCTCGATACCGTGGCCGATATCGAAGACGTTTCTCACGTCCATGTATGGTCGATAACCTCGGGCAAGCCCGCAGCGACCATGGAAGTCTCGCTCAAACCCGGAGCCGACTATCGTACGATTTCAGAGCGGGTCAAAAGAACCCTCGCCCAGCGCTATGATATCGGCCACGCCACAGTGGAGATCAATTGGGAAAGCTACCCCTCCGATTGCCCCCTGTCCGAACCGGCCCATCACCACTGACCGCAAACAAAAGGGCCGCTTGGAGAAACTCCGGCGGCCCCTCTCGATTACGGCGTTTCGGGCCAATAGAGCCGGGTCGGGTTGTCCACGACCAGTCGCTGCAGGCTTTCTGGCGTGGGAGCGATGATCTTGAGCAAATCCACCAGCTCCCCGTCATCGGGCATGTTGACGTTGATATTGGGATGCGGCCAGTCGGTGCCCCACAAAACGCGATAGGGGAATTTTTCGACAAGCAACCGGCCATATTCGGCGGCCTTGTGAAAGGGCGGCTCGGATCGCGAGAGCCGCTCGGAACCGCAAACCTTGACCCAGAAGCGCTCGTCTTCCATCAACTCCAGGAGCAATTGGAAAGCCTGCTGCCCGACGCCGGCGCCGGCGTCGATCCGCCCCATGTGATCGATTACGGTGACGATATCGAGCTCTTTCAGGAACGGGGCCAGATCCTTTAGCCAGTGGGAATCGAAATGCACAACGATGTGCCAGCCCAGCGGCTTGATTTTGGCAACGATGTCGCGCACGGCGTCCTGATTGGCGGCATCGCCCAGATGGGCAACAAAGTTGAACCGTACGCCTCGCACCCCGGCTTCATGAAGATCCTGAAGCTCAGCCTCGGTCACATCGCGCTCCACCATGGCGATGCCGCGGTAATTGCCCGCGCCAGCCCTGAGCGCGTCAATCATCGCCCTGTTGTCGGTCCCATGGCAGCTTGCCTGAACGATCACTGAGCGCGAAAGCCCCAGATGCTTGTGGAGCGCGAACAGCCTTTCCTTTGGTGCGTCCTCGGGCCGATAGGTCGCAGAGCTGGAGTAAGGAAATATGTCTCCGGGGCCGAAAACGTGGCAATGGGCATCGCACGCACCCTCAGGCAGAACCAGATCGGGCTTTTTGGGAGACGGATGGGGAGGCAAGGACATGTATTGGCGTCTTCTTAGTTGGGTTGGACTTCAATGGTGGGACGTGGTGCGGCCGTGACCATGCGAAAGATCGAAAGGCCGATGATGGCCAGCCCGGCAAGTCGCGCGCCGAGCGTTACCGCATCGGTAGCGTCCACCGGGGTCGGCCAGCAGACCAGCGCCGTGCCCACAACCAGCGCCCCGCGCTCCAGCCAGGAGATGGGGCGAACCAGCCAGCCCGCAAAGGCGACGGTGATCGAAATGACGGCGAATGCTGCAAACACGATGCCGAGCACGATCTGCAGCGGCGTGCCGATCATCAAGATCCCTGGCATGGTCACGAAAAGGAATGGCACGAGCAGTTTGACGAACCCGAGCCGGATCGATTCCACCGCCGTCTCATTGGCACCGGCGCCCGAAATCGATGCCGCCGCGTAGGCGGCAAGGGCGACCGGCGGGGTGATGGCCGAGACCAGCCCGAAATAGAAGATGAACATGTGCGCCGAGATCGCCGGCAGACCGAGCTGCGTCAGCGCCGGCGCCACAAGCACGGCCAGCAGCAGATAGGCGGCCGAAGTCGGCAGCCCCATGCCCAGGACAAATGAGGCGAGGGCCGTTAGCAGCAGGATCGCCCAGATATTGCCCGCACCCACCTCAACGATGAGGCTCGAAAGCATCAGCCCCATGCCGGTGAGATTGAGCACGCCGATGACGATACCGGCCGCCGCGACAGCCGCCACGATGGGCAGCGTTGCGAAAAGCGTGTTGCGGCACACAACCAGAAGTCCGGTCAGCCCGATCCGCGTTTCCTTGCGCCACGGGCTGATGAGCAGCGCGAAGCCGATGCAGTAGACAGCAGCCCGCGTTGGGGTCATGCCCATGAACAAAAGCGCGATGATGCCGATAAGCGGCAGCAGCAGATAGCCGCGCGTCTTGAGCGTTTCGATGAGAAACTCGACGCCGCCGGTTGTGTCGCGCGCCAGGTCCAGCTTGCCGGCCTCCAGCCGCACTGCGACCAGCAGCGCCAGGACGTAAAGCAATCCGGGCACGAGGGCCGCGAGCGCAATGGTTGAATAGGGAACCCCGATAATTTCCGCCATCAGGAAAGCAGCAGCACCCATGACCGGCGGCAATATCTGTCCCGCCGACGATGCAGCCGCTTCGATGGCACCGGCCAGCTTGGCCGAATAGCCCACGCGCTTCATGAGGGGAATGGTGAATGTCCCTGTCGTCACCACATTGGCGACGGCGCTGCCGTTGATGGTGCCGACCAGCGTGCTCGATACGGCGGCGGAAAGCCCCGGCCCGCCCTGAATGCGGCCGGTAACACCACGCGCCACGTCGACGAACACTTCGCCGGTGCCGATCTGCATGAGCAGTGTGCCGAGCAGGGCAAACAGGAAGATGTATTCGACCGCCACGCCCATCGGCGCGCCATAAAAGCCTTCGGTGGAGAGGAACAATGTCGATGCCAGACGGGCGAGATCATAGCCGCCATGGCCGTATTTTCCGGGAATGACATAACCGAAATAGGCATAGAGCAGTGCTGTGACCGAAAGGATGAGCAGCGCCCAGCCGAGCGTCTTGCGCACCAGAATGAGGGTGATGATGACAAGCGCAATGAACATCCACTCGTCGACCTGGGTCGAGAGCGCGCCGCGCATGACGATGTCGAAATAGGAGTGCCAGAGATAAATCCCTGGCACCAGGGCGATGATCCCCAGAACGTAGAAGATCACACGCGTTGGGACGAACCGTGTCTCCAGACTGACGGCAAACAAACCCGCCATTGCCACCATGGAATAGAACATCGAGCGCAAGACAAGGGCGGTGATGCCCCCGAAATAGGCGCCCCAGATGACGATGGCGGTCACGCCGACGGCAAGGATGGTGTAAAGGAAGGAGGCGATGATCGCCTCCTTCTTTGTTCCATGCTCATTGGGCAGCGCGATCTTGCTGTAAAGTTGGGACAGGAACGACATGATCAAGGCTTTCCGTTACTGGGCCTGTTCGTCGAAATAGAGCTGTGCGCCTTGGTGCAGGCCAATGGGCGTGTTCACAGCCGTTTCGACGGTGATTTTCGCGGCTTCGGGATGGACCTGTGCCAACTCCTCGAGATTGTCGAACAGCGCCTTGGTGATGGCATAGACCTGCTCGTCGCTCGCAAACTGGCTGGTAAAGATCGTCGCCGGGTCGTTGATGACCATGACCGGTTCGTCCTGGCCTTCGTAAGTGCCGGCAGCCATCTCATAGACCTGATAGAACGGGTATTCCGCCAGCATGGGAGCAACCGTTTCCTCGTCGATCGAAAGCAGGACCATGTCGCGCTGCGCACCCAGATCGATAAGGGCAGCGGTCGGGGCACCGGCCAGAACCACAGTAGCGTCCACCTGGCCGTTCATCAGCGCCGCGGTGCCTTCGGTGTAGGAGAGGAACTGGGCATTGGCCGGGTCAAAGACGCCATACGCTTCCATCAGGCGCTGAACCAGAACCGCCGAATTGGAACCCGGAGGGCCGAGGTTGATGCGTTTTCCCGACAGCTCCTCCATGGAGGTGATACCGGTATCGCTGGTTGTCGCGATCTGGAGCACGGCCGGGTAGAGATAGGCCATGGCGGCCACCGGAAGCGCTTCCTCGAACGGACCCTCGCCCACGCTGGCCTCGTAAAGTGTCGAGGACGAGGAGAACCCGAAGGTCATCTGATCGGCCGCGACGCGGCGGATGTTTTCAACCGAGGCGCCGGTTACTTCAGCGCGCGCGGTGGTGTTTTCCATGTGCTGGTTGAGCACTTCGGCCATGCCGGCGCCGATGATGTAGAACAGGCCGCCGGTGCCGCCCGTGCCGATGGAGACGCGCTCCTGGGCCAGGGCTGGCGAGGCCAGAAGTCCGATCGCCAGGCCCGCGCCGGCGAGCAGTTGTTTAAAGTTCATGCTAGAACCTCCCATAGAGAAAAGGTGGCCATCAGGCCGCGTGGTCTGGCCGCTTTTCGCGACCGCTCGTGTCCAGAGAGCGGAAGCTGGCAAAGCTGGCCTCCACGATCTGGTTGACCGCGGTATTGCGGTCGTTTCCGTCCACCGCGCCGTCTGAAAGGCGGGTGACACGTTGGGGGTTGATCAGGGCGTAGTAGAGCGCCCCAAGCAGAAAATGGCTGCGCCAGACCAGACCTTCGCGGTCGGCGCCGGGCAGGCAATCGGCAATTGCATCGAGAAAGGCCCGGCTCGTCACGTCGAACGCTCCGGCAATAATGGTGCGCGCGTCCTCATTGCCCTCGGCCGAAAGCACGGCCCGCATACGCGTGAATTCCACGCCGCCACCATCGAAATCCGATGAGGACGAAAAGGCCGGCAGCACATAGGCGCGCAGGATAGCCATCAGGCGCTCTTCGGGATCATGGATGCGGCGGGCTTCGCCCAGCAATTCCATACGCCGATTGTTCATTGGCTCGGTGTGTCGCTGGTAGATTTCTCGCAAAAGGGCGGCCTTTGACCCGAAATGGTAGGTCAGGCTTCCGACATTGGCGCCGGCGGCCTTGGCGATCTCGCGCAGCGAGACAGCGTTATAGCCGTTGGATGAAAACAGCGTGACCGCAGCACTCAACAGCGCTTCGCGCACATTACCTCGAGACACATGAACCTCCCAGTTCGGACGTTAGTACGTCGTTCTTGTACGAATGTACAAATTGCTTGTGCGAGTCAACAAGAAACTGTCCCTTCCGCTGCCAGCCGTGTAAGCTCATCGCTTGCAGGGGGCATATTTGCCAGGCACAGCTGTATGACACGCCGAATCTGGAGGCATGGCGATGCGCGTCGATTATCTTGGGCTCGAAGCGTTTGTCGCAGTGGCGGAGCTGGGCAGCTTTTCGCGCGCCGCGCAGCGGCTCAATCTGACCCAGACCGCGCTCAGTCACCGCATCCGCAAGATCGAGGAGGATTTGGGCACACGCCTTTTGGTGCGCACCTCACGCGAGGTTTCGCTGACCATGGCCGGTCAGGCCCTTCTGCCGCAGGTGCGTGGCCGCCTCGAGACGCTGGCCGAGCTCTACGGCACCGTGCGCAACAGTGGCAGGGAAGCCATGCGCAAGGTGGTCTTCGCCTCGGTTCCAACCATTGCCGGCTATTATCTGGCCGGATTGATGCAGACTTTTTCAGAGGCCAATCAGGGCCTCAGCGTCATTTTGCTCGACCAGCCCGCAGCCGCAGTTGTCAGCACCGTCCAGCGTGGCGAGGCCGAATTCGGCATCACCATCACCGGCGCCACCCCCTGGGACATCGAATCCGAATATCTGTGTACCGAGCCCTATGTTCTCCTGGTCAACCGCAAGCACAGACTGGCCGGGCGCAAGTCCGTGCGGCGCGAGGATCTGCTCGGTGAGCCGCTGGTCCGCATCCGCACCCAGTCCACCAACCGTCAGTTGATCGAGGATTCTCTGGGGAGCGTCAGCAGGGAGCTCGACTGGCGCTTCGAGGTTCAAAATGCTGCCACGGCGATGAACCTTGTGGCGGCGGGAACCGCCATCACCGTGCTGCCGCGACTGACCATGTATCAGGCACCCCACCAATTGGTGGGCTTGAGTTTTGACGATGTCGATCTGACCCGCGCGGTCGTCGCCGTCACACGGCGCGCCGTGCCCTTGTCAGATGCCGCCGAAAGCCTGCTCGCCATGATCCGCAAACGGCTCTCGGAGGTCGACGACGCTCACGCGTGAGAAGCCGGCGGGTGGGCCCGTCGGATCACTGGCGAAATCACCTGATCGGAAATCGGAAAATTCCAGATCGCCGCGCCGCCCTTGTCGCGGAAATCCTCGATCAAAGCCGGAAGGGTGGCAAGATCGGTGATCGTTTGCCCGCCAATGCCAAATCCCCTGGCGATTGAGGCGAAGTCGGGCCGACCGAACACGGCACCATCATCGGACAGGCCCTCGGAGCGCAGCTTGTGGATTTCCGATCCATAAGCGCCATCATTGAGAATGCAGATAAGGATATTGAGCCCGTGCCGGGCAATGGTCTCGATCTCCTGGATATGCATCATCAGGCTGCCATCGCCGTCAAACAGCACGACCGTATCGTTGGGCCGCGCGGCAGCCACCCCCATCGCAAACGAGATACCGTTGCCGATCGCTCCGAACTCGCGAATGGTCAGGAACCGGTGCTGCGGACGCGAGGGCATCTGGGCAAAGAAATAGGAGCAATGGCCCGATGAATTGACCATCTCCCAGTCGGCCGGGAGATGTTTTTCGAGAGCATCGACAACGGCCCGCGGGTCCAGCACTCCGTCCTCGATCGTGAACGGCTCTGAATCGGCCCGCGTTTCGCGAATAAGGTCTGCCGTTTCTTCCGTGCGCCACTGGCCGGCGCGCGCCTCGATTGTTTCGGTCAGCGCTTCGACGCCCAGCCGCGCATCGGCGCGGATATGGCTGTGCGCTGCAATACGCCCCTGGCTTACGGCAATCGGCTCGATATCGATCTGGAGCACATGGGCCTTGCCGAACAGCTTGCCGCCATCGGCATTGTGATGGGCCAGGATGGTGCCCACTGCAATGACGAGGTCGGCTTCGGCCATGAGCTTGCGCCCGGCTTCGGTGGAAAAACCGCCGGCGACGCCGAAGCAGTAGGGATCATCGTAGAACAGTCCGCGCGCCGGCAACGTCGTCGCCAGCAGCCCGTCGCACTTCTCGGCGAGCCGTCTGCACGCTTCGCCCGCATCGGCCAGTACGGCCCCCATGCCGGTCATCACGACAATCTTTTTGCTGTCGCGCAAGACAGTTGCGGCGCGGGCTATGTCGTCGGGATGTGGCGGGACGGGCCCGACATCGGGCATCAGTTCCGCCGAGGGCGCCGGCAGGCTCATCTCGCCCGGCCAGTCGCGATCCTGCAAATCGAAAGGAACACCCAGAACGACGGGCTTCCGGGTCATCCGCGCTTGCAGGAACGCATCGCGAATGGCTTCAGGCATCCGTGGTATGTGATGGAGCGAATGATAGGCCGCGCCCGTAGCGCGGATGAATGGCGCCTGATCGATCCCTTGGTTGTACCAGCCCGATTTCAGCGGCGCCTCGCCGGCAAAAATGACAAGCGGCAAATTGGCCCGCACGGCTGCGGGCAGGGCGGTCATCAGTTGGGTCAGTCCGGGTCCGCACGTCACCGTGGCAACCCCGGTCTTGCCGCTCTTGCGTGCATACGCCATGGCCGCGGCGACGGCGCAATGTTCGTGACGAACGTAGATCATCCGGGTCCCGAGCCCGGCCAGCGTCGTCCCCCAATTCATGTTCGCATCGCCCAGCAAGGCAAAGCACGTGTCGATCTGCTCCTGCGCGAAGGCTCTTGCGAGAACTTCATAGGTCTTGGGGGTGCTCATCGATTGCTCACTCTGTATTGGGCATGAAAAGGACTCGGGTCCGCGCTCGCCGCGCCAGGCGGCGCGCCGTCCCGAAAGATTTGGTATCGCGAGGGAAAGGCGGGCGTCCGCCTTTCCGCATTCAGCTTATGGTGCTGTCGATCATCTGAAAGGCCATCCGAAGTTGGTATAGGCCTGCAGCAATCCGCCGGGGAAGTCGCGGCCCAGAATGTAGGCCAGGGCAAGGATGAACGCGATGCCGCCAGCCGAAAGCAGGATGGTCTTTATCCAGCTGACACCGGCTCGAACCCGGAAAAACAGCGGCAAGAACAGCACGAGCCCGATGATGAACCCGAACAGCCCGGTCAGAGCCAGCAGCCCCAGGAACCAGCCGAGCGTCCGCCATAACCCGTGTGGGGCGCTGCCATCGTCCTGGCCCAGCTCGTAGTCGATGAACACATCGTCGCTCTCGGGCTTGAGCCGCATGCGGATCAGCAGCACGATGCTGGCGAGCAGGGTAACCGAACCCACAACCAGCGGGAAAATCTTGTCGCCAAGACGCGAGATCGACCAGGCATCAGCCACCGCCACGGCAAGATAGGCCGCGATCGCCAGAAGGAAAATCAACGGCGCCCGCTTGGTGCCGGTTGGCGTCTCGAGGTTTTCCCGGATGTTTTTGGACTGCTTGATGCCGATGAAGATCGAAGCAAGCGTGATCACCAGCAAGGTGATGGTGATGGGCGTGAATATATACTCAAATCCGGTTTCCAGATCGCGCCGGAACCGGGCGCCTGCAATCTGGATGGCCGAATTGGTGAAGTTTTCGGCCTGATGGGCCAAAACGAAGCCGATCAGGAAGGCCGGGCGCGAATAGTCGAACCGGCGCAAAAGAATGCCCAGAACGCCGATGATCACAAGCGTGATCAGATCGCCGATCGATTGCTGCGCCTGAAACGCCGCGAACGTGATGATGAGCAAAAGGAACGGCGCAAGCAGCGTGAACCGGATCGTGGTTAGCCGCGCGATCTGGCGCGAAGCAAGTATGCAAAGGGCCGTTCCCATGACGTTGGCGATGGCGAGCGACCATACGATCGTATAGGTGATGTTGAGGTCCTGGCGCACCATATGCGGGCCGGGCGAAAGCCCGAGCAATGCAAGCCCGCCCAGAAACACCGCCATCGATCCCGAACCGGGAATGCCGAACATCAGCGTGGGGACCAGTCCCCCGCCTTCCTTTGCGTTGTTCGAGGACTCCGGGGCAATCACGCCGCGAATGTCGCCCTTGCCGAAATTCTCGCGATTTTTCGAGCTTTGGACAGCGTGTCCATAGGCAATCCAATCCACGACCGAGCCGCCAAGGCCGGGGATGACCCCGATCAGCACGCCGATGGTTGCCGAGCGCAGCGAAAGCCCGCGATTGATCCACCAGTCGCGCAAGCCGGCCGTCCACCCCGCGCCCAGCGTTTCCGTTTTGGAGATGGGCCGGTCCTGACGCAGCAGTGATACGATTTCGGGAATGGCATAGATGCCCAGCCCGACGATCACCAGTTGCAGGCCGTCGACGAGATAGGGGATGTCGTATGTCGCCATGCGCAGGCTGCCGCCCGCGCCGGCAGCGCCGATCGTTCCCACCATCAGCCCCAGCCCGCCGGCAACGACGCCCTTGAGCGGCACGCGGCCGGCAAGAATGGCGACCATGGACATGCCAAGGAACGTCATCATCATCATTTCGGGAAGCCCGAAACTCAGAACGATCGGGCGAGCGATCAAGATGAAGAACGTAAGAATAATGGCGCCAAACAGTCCGCCGAACAGCGAGGACACAAAGGCTGCCGACAATGCGCGTGTCGCCTCACCCCTTTTTGCCAGGGGAAATCCGTCAAGCACTGTGGCTTGAGACGCCGACGATCCGGGAATCCCCATCAGGACCGATGAAAACGTATCGGAGGTGGGAATGACCGCCACCAGCCCCACCATGAGAGCCAGGCCGGATACCGGATCCATGCCGTAAACGAACGGCAGGACCAGGGAAAGTCCTGCAATCCCGCCCAGGCCGGGCAGCACGCCGACCGAAAGGCCCAAAAGAACGCCCGCCAGCATGAACATGAGTTGCTCGGGCTGAAGAACGAGAGCGAGAGCGTCGCCAAGCTGGGGCAACGCGGTTGAAAACAGTTCCATGGCGGCCTCTTGTCGTCGCTGATGTGCAAGGGCAAACGGGCTTCCGGGTATCCCCGGAAGCCCTGTGACTTATTCCAGCGTCACGCCATAGTCCTCGGCAAGCCAGTCAAGCACATACTGCTTGGCTTCAGCAGGCACGGAGATCGCCGCCTCATAAGCGCCCTGGCCGGCGGCGCGGGTCAACTGCGGATAGACGCCCAGTGTAGCTTCGGCCATCTCCGCGAAGTCGTCACGAGCCGTCATTTCCTCAAAGGCCGTATAGTACATTTCGACCACTTCATCGGAGGCCGTGCCGGGCAAAAACACCATCTTCTGCGCCGCAAAACCGGCAACGAAGAATGCTTTCCACGCATCCCAGGCAACGCCCGATGTTTCACACTCGGCCGTCGCTTCGCAGACTTCCTTGAAGCTCGGAAGGTCAGGGAAGGTCGGATCGCGAACGATATTGCCAGCATCATCGAGAGCGCCAAACGTAAATGCCGGAACGGCAAGGCCTTGCTCGATGAGCGGCTCTACATTCTGGATGTAGGCCGAGGAAGTCTGATAATCGATGTTGGCTTCGCCACGCTCGAACATCAGCCGTCCGTCACCGCGCCCTTCGACACCGAACACCGGCTCGACATCGAGCCCGAGCATCTTGAACGAGAGCAGCGGCACAAGGTCGAGCGTCGTCGCGCCCTGCGAGCCATAGATAAAGAACTCGTCCTGCAAATCGTCGAAATCGCCATCGAAGCGCGCGCCCAGATCGGGCGGCAGATAGACGACGCCACCGGTGCCCGAGGCAAGGACCGGCTGCCAGTCACGATATTCGTAACGCACGCGCGGATCACCCAGCAGATAGGGGAACTGGGTCGAACCCGAAGAGCCGAAGATCAGCGTGCCGTCGTCGGTTGTCTGCTCCTGGAACCAGTTCGCGCCGGCCGTCGAACCGGCGCCCGGCCGATATCGAACGACAGTTGTGGGATTGCCCGGCAAATGCTCGCGCAAAAGCGGAGCAAAGAAGTTGGCCCATGCGGCAGAACCACCCGATTCCGAGAACGGGATCACGAATTCGACGGTCTTTCCCGAAAGATCCTGGGCGGCTGCGGGCATGGCGATTGTGGCCATCAGACCAATCGCAAGAGCGCCCAAGGCCCGGCGGCCCATTGTGTGTGCTTTCATGTCTTCCTCCCGGTACCCTGCATGGATGCGGGCACTTATGGATTTGAAATTCTGCGCATCCAGGGCTGCTGCGCCCTGAATGACAGGTCCACCCTCCTCGGCGGACGACACCAGATTGCCACGTGTTAATGTATTATAGAATTTCTTTCATCTCATAGGTCGATGATTATTATTCATCTTCCGATGGCATAGGCCTGCATCAGCCGGGGCGTTGCAGCGCCCCTGAAAATTCCGCCGCTGTCCTGGCTCACAGCGGTCAGACGTCCCGCCGCCCACGGCGCGGAAACTTCGATATTGTGGCCCTTGCTTCTCAGGGCACCAATGGTCTCTTCGCTGAAAGCCGGCTCGACCAGAAGGTGCCCGCGCTTGAACTGGCGCGGATAAAACGAGGCCTGCAGGTGCCCGGTGTGGAACAGCGGCGCATCGATTGCTTCCTGCAAGTTCATGCCGTGATCGGCGAGCCGCAGGAAAAAGCTCAACTGCCATTGGTCCTGCTGGTCTCCTCCGGGCGTGCCGAACGCCAGTCGCCGCCCATCGGGGCTCAGCGCCATGGACGGGGTCAGCGTGGTGCGCGGCCGTCGCCCGGGCGCCAGGGACGTTGGGAGCCCCTCGGTAAGCCAGAACATCTGCGCTCGGCTGTTGAGCGGCATGCCCAATCCGGGAATGACCGGCGAGGACTGCAGCCAGCCGCCCGAAGGCGTCGCTGAAATCATGTTACCCCAGCGGTCGACGATATCGAAATGAACGGTATCTCCGCGCCGGGATGTAAGGTGGGCCATGGTCGGCTCGCCAATACCGGGCCCATCCCCGGCGATTGCGGCCATGCCGCTGCGCTCGATCGCGGCCCGCGCCAGCCCTTCATAACCATCGATGGTTCCGGGCCGCATGTCGTGAGAAGCCGTAGTGCCGATCATTTCACGCCTCTGCGCCGCATAATCTTTCGACAGCAGAGTGGACAACGGAATATCGAAATGATCCGGGTCGCCGTAATAGGCTTCCCGGTCCGCAAAGGCCAGCTTGAGCGCTTCTGTGACCCAATGGACGAACTCGGGTCCGCGCGGATCGGCATCGGCAATACCTGTGCCCTCGAGCATGTTGAGCGCCTGAAGCAGCACCGGTCCCTGTGTCCACGGCTCGCACTTCCAGAGCGACCATTGCCCGTAGGACCCGGCAATCGCCGGTTCGAAACCGGCCCGCCAGCCAGCCATGTCCTGAGCCGACAGCACGCCCCTGCGCCGCTCGCCGGTCGCATCCATGACGCAGGCATCGCCGAGATAGCTCTCGATCGCCTCGGCCACGAACCCGCGGTAAAAGCAGTCCCGCGCAGCCTCGATCCGCTCGTTCCGGTCGGCAATCGCTGCCGTTTCCTTCAAAAGGCGGGTCCATGTACGGGCGAGATCGGGGTTGGCAAAACGCTCGCCTGCCCTTGGTGCCGATCCGCCTTTCAGCCAGACTTGCGCCGAGCTTGGCCATTCATCGCTAAAGAAATCAGCAAGGCCCGAAATGGAGCTGGCGACCTGCGGCAACATCGGATGGCCGTTTTCGGCATAGCCAATCGCCGGGACAAGAACGTCTTCGAGCCCCATCGTGCCATGGTCGCGCAAAATGAGCATCAACGCATCGAACGCTCCGGGGATGACCGTCGCCAGCAGCCCCGAACCCGGAACCAGTTCGAGCCCCTCGGACCGATAATGCGCAATGGTCGCTCCCGCAGGGGCCGTGCCCTGTCCGCAAACAGCGGTCGGTGCCTCCTCTCCCCGCGGCCAGATCATGCCCACCAGGTCGCCCAGCGGACCGTTCAGATGCGGTTCGACCACATTGAGCACGAACGCCGTGGCGACCGCAGCATCATAGGCATTGCCGCCCTTTTCGAGAATCGACATGCCCGTGGCCGACGCGATCCAGTGCGTCGATGCCACCATGCCGAACGTTCCGGAAAGCTCGGGCCGGGTGGTAAAGCTCATCTTGTTTCCTCCGGCGCGGCCGGTCACGGCCATGGCCCGTTCCATGTGGGTGCCCTAGATAGAGCACGCGGCCCGATATCCGGTAAACCCCGCCCGCTCGACCCCGCAGGAATGGGTTTCAGATCTTGCCCAAAGCGGCAAGAACCTCATCGACCGAGTCGGTTTTGACCGGCAGATCGCCCAGAAGCTGTTCCCATTTCGCAGTGGCGCGCGCCATGTCGTCGGGAAGACCCAGTTCGGCAACCATATTGGCCGCTTCCACCATCTCGGCCGCCCGCCGGCGCCCGTGAACCGTCATGCGGTCCATCGTATAGGCACGCTTTTTGTGCCAGTCGATATCGGGATCGCTCGCTTCGAGCGAAGCGAGAACCTCATCTTCGACCCCGCCAAGCCGCGCTGCAAGAAAGCACTCGGCGACGATGGCCTCCATGCCCTTTATCATCACCGAGCGGGTGAGCTTGATGGCCGATGCCTGTCCCACGCGCTCGCCCACCACGCGTGGCGCCATTCCCAGCGTCGCAAGGATCGCCGACGCCTGCTCGGCCTTCGGACCGGCTAGAAGGATCGGCGTTTTTTCCCTCTTGGGGTAGACCGGAGCCATGACGGCCATGTCGATATAGTCGGTGCCGCTCGGCTCCAATGCGCCTGCCGCACGCGCCTTGGTCTGGGGCGAACATGAGTTACCGTCGATATAGAGCGTGCCGGGCCTGAGATATTGCGCCGTGTCTCTTGCTGCATCGAGTGCCCGGTCCGCGTAAACGAGGCTGACGACGATATCGGCCTCGGCATAAGCCTCCCGCGGCGTATCGCAACAGATGACCGAATTTTGTTCGCACCGGTCAACAATCGCCTGGCGCTCGTCTGCCGAACCGATCTTTTCGTCAAAAGCGCGCAGCGGGTGCAGCGCGTCTCGGTTCCAGCCCGATGCAAAGGCCGTTGCCGCTTCGCCGAACCCCCGCAATACGAGGGCCAATTTGCCATTGGTGTCGGTCATGCTTCCTCCAGACTCTGTTAGCCGGAACGGTGCTGCAATCGGGAGAAATTGCCAACAACTTATAGCCGTGGCTTATGAATTGGGTTTCATAATTGAACCTCGGGCCGGGCCGGTAACCACGGCTAAGGCCCGGGCTGGTCCCCGAGCCTTTGCACACGTCTGAGTTGCGGGAACATGAGGGCCCAGACGGCCGAAATGCCGACGATGAAGGCGCGGCTCAGGGCAACCGCGGCGATCGGCCCAACCCACACCGCCATCACGCCGGCCCTGAAGGCGCCCAATTCGTTCGAAGCGCCGATGAACACCTGATTGACGGCGTTGACCCGCCCGCGCACCGCATCCGGCGTCCAGACCTAGACCAGTATGGAGCGAATATTGACGCTGATCATGTCGAAACCGCCGACCAGCAAACGATCGCCTCGGCGGCTATGCACACGCCCATGATCGAGCGCCGCGAGAAGCGGTCGGCCACTTGCCCTGTGACAAGCACCAGCAGCAGTGCCGGCATGAACTGCGACAACCCCACAATGCCCAGACCCAGTGGATTGCGGGTCAGATCGTAGATATGCCACCCCACGGCGACCGTCTGGATCTGCACTGCGAAGCCGTCAAGGATCAAGGCAAACCAGTAGAATCGCTAGCCCGGGCTGGAAAACGCCGCGAGCCGACCCGCGGGCTCTCGGTCGGATGCAGCTACCACGTCCGGCACGCTGATCTGTCGACGCCTTGGCTTCCCTAGTGGGATCGTTCGGTCGATCGCATTGTCCCTCTTTCGCTCTGCCGCCGCCTCTTGTTCATGGTGTCATTAGCTGGACCATGCAGCGCAGCCAATAGCCAGATTCAATATCTCATAGAGCGCATTGCTGTAGCATCGTCATCGCTCTGCTAGGCCAATCAATGGTCGCCCCCGGTTTGAATGGCAATCACGTATAGCGTAAAGTTATATCTAGGGCTTAGAAATCAATTTGTGGCAACTCAGTCACCTCGCCTACGATGATGGCACATTTGGCCCTCGATCCAGCCAGCGGAGTCAGGTTTTTTGTCTGAGCCTTGTTACGATATCGCCCATTTGGGTCACGTTGAGCTTTTGAGCGACCGCTTCGAGGAAAGCCTCGATTTTTTCACGCGGGTTTATGGTCTCAAGCAGAGCGGGCGCGAGGGTGACAGCGTTTATCTTCGGGCCTGGGATGATTATGAATTTCATACGCTAAAGCTGACGCGCTCGGAGACGACGGGCGTGGGCCATGTGGCCTATCGGGCGTCATCCGAAGCGGCGCTGATGCGGCGGGTGGAAGCCATTGAGGCCAGCCGGTTCAAATCGATCGGCTGGGTGGACGGTGACCTCGGTCATGGTCACGGCAAGGCGTTCCGGTTCGAGGATCCGTTCGGGCACGTCTTCGAGATCTATTGGGACACCAGGGTCTATGAGCCTGCGCCCGAGGACGCCTCGGCGCTCAAGAATCTCGCCAGCCGCTATCATGGGCAGGGCTGCAGTCCGCGCCGGATCGATCACCTCAATCTTTTGGCAGAAGATGTCACCGAGTTCCGTGCGTTCATGGAGACATGCCTGGGCAGCCGCGTCACCGAGATGATCGCGCTCGACAATGGTCGGCTGGGCGGGTGCTGGTTCACCGTCAACAACAAGACCTATGACCTTGCCTGCACCGAGGAGCATGGTGGCGGGCAGGGGCGTTTCCATCACGTCACCTACGCCACCGATCAGCGCGAGGACGTTCTGCGCGCCGCCGATATCTTTCTCGAGAACGGCGTCCATATCGAAACCGGCCCCCACAAGCATGCCATCCAGGGCACCTTCTTCCTCTATGTCTGGGAGCCTGCGGGCAACCGGGTGGAACTGGCCAATGCCGGCGCCCGCCTGATCCTGGCGCCCGACTGGAAGCCCGTGGTCTGGACCGAAGCCGACCGCAAGAAGGGGCAGGCCTGGGGGCTTAAGACGATCGAAACCTTCCACACCCACGGCACGCCGCCCGTGGAGAAAAACAACTAGGAGCTCAACGCTCCAGGACATCAAGGACAGAAACACATGGCAAACAAGACAGCTCTTATCGTTTCAGCGCACTCGGCAGACTTTGTCTGGCGATGTGGTGGTGCCATCGCTCTGCACGCCTCGCTCGGCTATGACGTCACCGTCGTGTGCCTGTCCTACGGCGAGCGCGGCGAGAGCGCCAAGCTCTGGAAGCACGCGGACATGACCTTGGAAAAGGTCAAGACCGAGCGCCGCAAGGAAGCCGAAAACGCCGCCAAGGCGCTCGACGTCCACGACATCGAATTCTTCGATCTTGGCGACTATCCGCTGGAGATGACCCGCGAATCCAAGGATCGGCTTGTCGGTGTCATGCGCAAGGTGCAGCCATCCTTCACGATGACGCACTCCAAGTACGATCCCTACAACACCGACCACATGTATGTGTCGCAGTGGACGCTCGAATGTCGCGCCATCGCGCAGGCCTGGGGCCATAACCCGGGCGAGAAGATTCTCGGCGCGCCGCAGGTCTATCTGTTCGAGCCGCACCAGACCGAACAGATGGACTGGAAGCCCGACACCTTCCTCGACATCACCCCGGTGTGGGACAAGAAGTGGGCGGCCATCCAGTGCATGGAAGGCCAGGAGCACCTCTGGCACTATTACGAAAACGTTGCCCAGAACCGCGCCAACCATTTCGCTCGCAACTCGGGCGGACAGTCGGGCGGACGGGCGGCAAAATACGCCGAAGGCTTCCAGTCGATCTATCCTCGCACAGTGGATGAACTTTAATGGGTGTCGTCGTCCAGACCATCGAACGGGCCGATCCTGAAATCATCGCCGGTCTTGCTGAATGCGGCGTGGCCACCGTGCATGAAGCGCAGGGCCGCAAGGGGCTTCTTGCTGCCTATATGCGGCCCATCTATTCGGGCGCACGGCTGGCGGCATCGGCAGTAACCATCTCGGCCCCACCCTGCGACAACTGGATGGTCCATGTGGCCATCGAACAGCTCAAGGACGGCGACATTCTCGTCCTTGCGCCGACCTCGCCCTCCGATGCCGGCTATTTCGGCGATCTGCTGGCCACCTCGGCCCAGGCGCGCGGCTGCAAGGGCCTCATCATAGATGCCGGCGTGCGCGACGTGGCCGACCTCACGACCATGAAATTCCCTGTCTGGTCCAAGGCAATCTTTGCGCAAGGCACCGTCAAGGAAACCCTCGGCTCGGTCAATGTGCCCATCGTGTGCGCGGGCGAACTGGTCAATCCCGGCGATATCATTGTTGCCGATGATGACGGGGTCTGCGTTGTCCGCCGCGAGGAAGCCGCCGAAGTGCTCGAAGCGTCGCAGAAGCGCGTCGCCAATGAAGAGTCCAAGCGCAAGCGTCTGGCGGCGGGCGAACTCGGCCTCGACATCTACGGCATGCGCGAGCGGCTCGCCGAAAAGGGTTTGAAGTATGTCTGAAGCAACTCCAGGAAAAGTGCCCAGCGGTTTTCCGTCCGGAATTGCGACCAGTAAAGAGAGCGGCACACGCGCCATGTGGATGCGCGGCGGTACCTCAAAGGGCGGCTACTTCCTTGCGTCCGACCTGCCCTCGGACACCGCCGAACGCGATGCGTTGCTGCTCAGGATCATGGGCTCGCCCGATCCACGCCAGATCGACGGCATGGGGGGCGCCCACCCGCTGACCTCCAAGGTCGCCGTGGTCAAACCCTCGACACGCGAAGGGGTCGACGTCGACTATCTGTTCCTGCAGGTCTTTGTCGACAAGCCCATCGTCACTGACGGCCAGAATTGCGGCAATATCCTTGCCGGGGTCGGCCCGTTCGCCATCGAGCGCGGGCTGGTCGCGCCGCGCGACGGGGTCACCGACGTCCGGATCTTCATGGAAAACACCAGCCAGATCGCAACCGCCAGCGTCAAGACTCCCGGCGGCGTTGTCGATTACTCCGGCGAAGCCCGTATCGATGGCGTTCCGGGAACTTCGGCCCCCATGCCAATTGTTTTCGAGGACACGGCAGGTTCGACCTGTGGCGCGTTGCTGCCCACCGGCAACGCCGTGGACAGTGTCAATGGCATCGAAGTCACCATGATCGACAACGGCATGCCCTGCGTCATTCTCGATGTCGCCGATTTCGGCATCGCCGGCACCGAGTCTCCGGCTGAACTGGACGCCAACGAACCTCTAAAGGCGCGCCTTGAAGAGATCCGGCTCGCCGTTGGCCCGATGATGAATCTGGGCGATGTCTCGGCCAAATCGGTCCCCAAGATGACACTGGTCAGTCCCGCCCAAAACGGCGGTGCCATTTCCACACGCAGCTTCATCCCCCATAAATGCCACGAGGCGATCGGTGTTCTGGCTGCGGTCAGCGTTGCCAGCGCCTGCCTGTTGCCCCAGGGACCTGCGGCTCGATACGCCCAAATTGCCGAAGGACAGGAAAAATCCATGTCCGTCGAACACCCGACCGGCGAATTCACGGTCATCGCAAAGCTCGACCAGAACGGAGAGCTCCTCTCCGCAGGCGTCCTCAGAACAGCACGAAAACTTGCCGATGGCATGGTGTTCTAAAAACTAGCGGCTCTTGAACTCGGCCCGGATCAGATCGAGAAATTCGTTCTGTATCCGGGTTGGCTTCCAGTTGGCGCGTACGGTCAGCCCGATTGCGCGCCGGCTTTCCGCTATCCCCAGCGGCAAAGCGGTCATCAGTCCCTTGCCGATTTCACTTTCCGCCTGCAGCCGGGAGACAACGCCCAGATAAGGTCCCTTGTGCAGCAGTTCGCGCATCAGGATCATCGAGCTTGTCTCGACCAGCGTTGCCGGCAGCGATAGCCCCGATTTGAGAATATGGGCATCGAACTGGTCACGGGCGGGCGTGCCCGGGATTGCTACAACCCATGGAAATTCCATCGCCTGGGCGAAGTCGGGTGCTGCGCCCTGACTCAATGGATGCTGCGGCGCCGCGACAATCACCAGCTCGTCATTGAAGAGGTGCTCCTGTAAGATGTCATCGACCGGCGCCGGAGACCGCAAGGCCCCGAACAGCAAGTCGATTTCCGCCCGCCGCAGTCCTGCAAGCAGCGTCTCATAGGGCCCTTCGACAATTCTGAAATGCACCTGCGGGTGCATGGTTTGAAAATCTGCGATGGTTCCGGGCAGGACGTAGGAGCGCGAAAGCGGCATGCCACCGATGGTGATCGAAAGCGTGCCCTGTCCGATCGCCTCGGCAATCTCCATCTCGGCTTGCGCCAGTTCGGCAAACGCCAGTTGCGCCGCCTGGGCCAGCATTTGGCCCGACCGCGTGGGGATCGAGCCGAACTGGGTGCGCTGAAACAGCACGCGCCCAACCTCCTCCTCCAACTGGGTGATCGCCCGATGTATGGTCGGCTGCGCGATGCCTAGATTGCGCGCCGCTATGGAAAAATTTTCAGAATGAGCCATCTCGATCAGCGCCTTGAGACGGGCTGTGCTCGCCGTCAGCCTTGGCGCCGTGCCAAGAGCGCTCACTGCCCGGTCGAGCAGGTCCATAGCCCGCTCCACCCGCGAGGCGAGAATGCGGCCGGTGGCATTGACGAAAACGCCGTTCAGGTTGCGGTCGAACAGCGGGCTGCCGAAATGGGTTTCGAGCTTCTTGAGCGCCTGGGTCACCGCCGGCTGGGAAATATTGCATATCTGTGCGGCCTTTGTGACCGAACCCGTCTGGGCAACGGCAAGCACAAGACGCAAATGGCGCAGATTGAGCGTGTATGGTGCCATATTTCTCCGGTCGCCGACCATGAAGGTGTTGAAGGACAACAACTTTATGCCCCGCGACCGGGCGATAAGCCAGTAATTGTGTCACAACCGGAAAGAAAAGATCGGCAATGGCATCGCCCCTGGGCCGGGAAATCTTCTCGTTCACATGCCTGGGCTAGGTGATTTACGCCGAGCCCTGCGGACCCGGAGCGAACGAGATCACGCATCAAGGTAGCAAAAAGCTTGAAGCCGGGCACAGTCCCTATTGGTCGATGGTCACCCAACGCAGCATGAAGAAGTTGTCGGGGCGCTGGACCACCGAAATGCCGTTGCGGGCTGCCCAGACCAAAGGCTCCTCATAGAGCGGCACATAAGCGACCTCCTCCTGCAAGATGCCGGCGATTTCGTCGAGCATGTCCTGACGGGCCGCGGCATCGAGCTCGGACTGCACCAGGGGGAGCAGCTCGTCGACCCGCTCGTTGGAATAGCCGCCGAAATTCCAGGTTCCCAGCGTGTCGGTCGGGGTGTGCGCCAGAAAGCGGATGGGGTGCTCGGCATCGAAAGTGCCGGGCGACCAGCCGAGCAGGAACATGTCATAATTGCCCTCGCGCAGCTCGGTCCAGTAGCCGGCAACCGGGATGGTTTCAAGCTGAGCCTCAAGGCCGATCTGGGCCAGCATGGAGACGATCGCCTGACAGACTTCGGCGTCGTTGAGGTAGCGGTCATTGGTGCATTTGAAATTGAAGCTGAACCCGTCAGCATACCCCGCCTCACTTAAGAGTCTGGTCGCCAGGTCAAGGTCATAGGCAGGCCGTGCGGCATGCTCCTCGGAATATCCCGAGAGCCCCGCCGGCTGAAGCTGGCTGGCCGGTTCGGCGAGCCCGTCCATGAGAACCTGATCGATCGCATCGACATCGATCGCATGGGCCACCGCCTCGCGCACCAGCACATTCTGAAACGGATTGCCCTCCACGGCGCCGTCCCCGCCATAAAGGGTTTCCTTGTCGTGACCGAACCCGACCATGATGACGCGGGCTTCGAGCCCTTCAAATACCGTAATCTCTTCACTGTCGCGCAGCCGGTCGACATCCTGCACGGGAACGGAGGTGAGCAGGTCGATTTCGCTCGACACCAGTGCGGCAATCGCGGTTGCGGCACTGGTGATGGGCGTAAAGATTGCCTCGGTGATATTGTGCTCGGGCGTGTCCCACCAATCGGGGTTTGGCGCCAGGGTTGTCCGCACGCCCGGCTCACGTGCCTCAAGCATGAACGGTCCGGTTCCGTTGGCCTCGAGCGTTGTTGCGGTCACCGCGTCCCGCGCCGGTTGGGCCGAGCCGTTGGCCTCGGTCCAGTCGCGGTCCATGATCATCCAGTTGGCAATGGAGTCGGGAAAGATCGGATTGGGCGCGCTAAGCACGATATCGACCGTAAGCTCGTCGACCACCCGCACTTCGGACACCGGCGCAAACCAGGACCGGACATCGGATTGCTCGGAAATGCCCCGCTCATAGGAAAACAGCACATCATCGGCCGTGAACGCCGATCCGTCGTGGAAGGTCACACCCTCGCGCAAATTGAACCGCCAGCCGTCCTCGTTTTCGAGCGGCTCCCAACTGGTGGCCAGCGAGGGCTCGAGCGTCATGTCCTTGCCGCGCCGGATGAGTCCTTCGTAAATATTGTTGAGAAACGAGGTCACTGGCGCCAGATTGGCCGCGTGCGGGTCCATCGTCGATGGATCGGTCGTCGCCGACCATCGGAGCGTCTCGCCATGAGCGGCCCCAGCCATGGCTGTCGTCGCCAACAAGATGCCTGCAATCCGGTAAAGCCCGCGCATTCTCATTCTCCTCGCAACGTTCAGGTCAAGCAGCGTGCCGGAGTTTGGCAGGCAGGGCAACTGCCCTATCGCGATTGTTACGTCCCACCGGGGTGGGGTAACGCGGCGGCCCACGGCCGCCACGCTCACGCTCATGATTTGAGATTCGAAAAGAAGGCGGCGACCTCTCCAGCCCAAACCTCGGGCACCTCCATCGCGGCAAAGTGGCCGCCGGTGTCCAGTTCAGTCCAGCGCACGATGGTGTTGCCGGTCTCGCCATAGCGGCGGATGGCGACCTCGTCGCGGCCGAAGATCGCAACACCGGTCGGCACGCCGGAATTGGGCTTGGGCGACCAGGCTTCAGGGTCGTGGGCGTTCTCGTAGTAGAGCCGGATCGACGAGGCAGCCGTTCCCGTGAACCAGTAGATCAGCACATTGGTGAGGAATTTGTCCTGCTCCACAGCGTCGGGGCTGTCGCCGAACCCGGCGAACATGTCGCCAAGCCAGGCGATCAGCCCGGCCGGTGAGTCGGTGATGCCATAGGCCACTGTCTGCGGCCGGCTCGATTGCAGGGCGTTGAAACCGAAACGTTCCGCCATGAACTGTTGCAGGCGCTGCAACCGCGTCTTTTCCGCATCGCTGAAGGTCGCGATTTCGCTCGGTTCGATCGGGCCCATGGGAATAAAGCCCATGGTCGCCGCATTGACGTGAACCCCGGTAACCCGCTCGGGCGCGGCGCGGGCGATGGTCGGCGCGATTACCGCTCCCGCGTCCCCGCCCTGGACACCGAACCGCTCATAGTCGAGCCGTGTCATCAGCTCGAGCAGCGCGTTGGCAATGCGCCCGTCGTTCCAGCCCGCGTCCCGCGTCGGTCCCGAAAAGCCAAAGCCCGGCAGCGAGGGAATGACAAGATCAAAACCGGCCGCCGTAAGCGGCGCGATGGCATCGAGAAATTCAACGAACGAGCCCGGCCAGCCATGCAGCAACAGGAGAGGCGTGGCTTCGGGCTGACCCGATTTGACGTGGAGGAAATGGATGGTCTGGCCATCGATCTCGGTCATAAATTGTGGATGGCGGTTAATGGCCGCTTCCTGTTTGCGCCAGTCGAAACCGTTGAGCAGGCGCTCGACCATGCGGCCGACAAATTCGCCCGTCGGACCGTAGCTCCAGCCCCCGCCGACTATCTCGTTGGCGAAATTGGTGTTGGCCAGCCGCTGGCGCAAATCGGCCAGCTTGCTTTCCGGAATGGCAATCTCAAAGGGGGTGATATCGGTCATCTTCTGCGTCCTTGCTGGGTTGAAAGTGCACCCTTTCTAACCAGCGCATCGACGCAGCGATTGAAGATTTCCGACAGATTAGAGAGTGGCGACCTGCCTTGGGGTCTGGCCCATGATCGCCTTGAGCGAGCGGATCATATGGGGCTGGTCGGCATAGCCCAGGGCAAAGGCGACGTCCGCGGCGGGGCGTCCCTGCTGCAGCAGGGCCAGCGCCTTCTGGGCCCGTTCGATCTGGGTAAAGGCCTTGTAGGTAAGCCCCGTGGTTTTCAGAAAATGCCGCTGCATCGTGCGCTCCGACATCGCCATCGGGTGCCCCGATACGACGGACGCCACCACGATGTTGTCCTCGACAATACCGCCTCGAACCAGCTTGTCCACGAACCGATCCACTGTGTCGAAGGTGGGGATTTCCAGCACATCCGTCCCCAACCAGAAACGGCCCTGGCCGGCGTCTGGGAGGACCACGCCCTCGTCCCGCATCCGCTCGCCCGGCATCAGCGACATATAGCTGGAAGGCTTGAAGGCAATGGAGAGGATTTCATCACCGGCAGAGAAACTGTGCGTAACGGCCGTCGTGGTAAGGCCGGTGCGCAGCACCAGAACGCCTGCCGCGGTCTTCATCATCACGAAGTCCCAGCGGCCATCGGGCCGCATCAATGTGCTGCCGTCTTCTTCGAATGTGGTGTGGGTCACCGACTCCACGACCGGAGACGTCCACCCTTCCAATTTCACGACGCGATGCATGCCGCCAGCCCGATTTCGCTGCGGCAACTCTGACACGATCAGCAATTTATGCAATCGGCAAACAAGGGCGGACCGGACTTTACGTCCGGCCCGCACCCTTCAACGCTTACGGCTAGAGTGTTTGGCCAAGCCATGCGGTGGTCTTGTCGATGACCTGCTGGCCAATTTCGGGCTGGTCGCTGAAAACGCCGAGCATGTGGTCCGCTCCCGGTATCACCACCGCATCGGTTCGCCCCGCCGCAAGGCTCAAATACTGGTCGAAATAGTTCACAGCAGGGTCGGCGGCGCCGGCAATGGTGAGGAATGACCCGGCATAGCCTGCGAAGCGATCCGCCAGGTCGTGCCGGGCAAGGCTCTCGAAAAAGGACTGCTTGAGAGAGATTGTCCGCCACCCCAGATCGGCGCTGGCGACGCCATCGGCCGCCGCTCTGTCATAGAACTCCTGTCCCAGAAATTCGTGGAATTCGGTCTGCAGATCGCCCATCTGACCCCAGACGACAACCGTCTTGAAATCGTCGGGCTCCAGCATTGCCACGGCCGCGCCGAAGCTGTAGCCGATCACTCCGAGACGGGCGCCATCCACGCCCTCGACGCCCGCAAGGAAGGTACGGGCGGTTGCCGCGTCGGCAATCAATCCCTCAAGCGTGGTGTCGGCCATCTCGCCCTCACTCTCGCCATATCCGCGAAAATCGATGCGCAGCGAGGCGATGCCCTTGGCAGCGAGATCTGCCGCCTGCACGGCAAACAGTCCGCCGACTTCGTCACGCGAGCTGCCAAAGCCGTGCAGCACGACAACCGCAGCGCCGCTCGCGCCACTGTCGGGAACGGCAAGCGTCCCCCTGATCCCGTTGGGCAGGTCGACCACCGTTTCGGCCCCGAGGGAAACGCTCGAGAGCAGACCCAATGCGAGCGTGGCGGCAACTCTTTTCGCTGAAACAGACATCAAAATTCTCCTTGTTGGTAAAGGGCCGGAGTTGATGTCGTCGGTTATAGATCTCGCGCCGTGCCCACGATTGAAGAAATCCGACAATCGGCTGCCCTTGGGCGGGGTGCGGCCAGCACATTCGGCCCGGGCAAGTCTGGCCGTTCCGGCCGTTCGGTCAGGGCGGAAATTCGATGCAGACCAAAGTGAATTTTTTTTACTTGCAAAAAAATGCAAGCAAAATTATATAGCCAATAACCGACCCATCACACACTGAACTCTGCAGGACACCCATATGAGTACCAAACCCGAAGTCACCGGTTTTTTCGAGCCTCGCACCTGGTCCATCCAGTACGTTGTGGCGGATCCCGAAACCGGGAAATGCGCCATCATCGACCCGGTGCTCGACTATGACGAAAAGTCCGGCACCACCGGGACCGAGCAGGCCGACAAGATTCTGGCCTTCATTGCCGAGCGTAGCTATGAGCTCGAGTGGATTCTCGACACACATCCTCACGCCGACCATTTCTCGGCGGCCAGCTACATCAAGGAAAAGACCGGCGCCCCCACTGCAATCGGCGAGCGGGTGACCGATGTGCAAAGGCTCTGGAAGGGCATCTACAACTGGCCTGATTTCCGCGACGACGGATCCCAATGGGACAAGCTGTTCGCCGATGGCGAAACCTTCAAGCTCGGCAACATCCCGGCTCGCGTCATGTTTTCGCCCGGCCACACGCTGGCATCGATCACCTACGTCATCGGCGACGCTGCCTTTGTGCATGACACCTTGTTCATGCCAGACAGCGGCACCGCGCGCGCCGATTTCCCGGGCGGAGATGCAAGGGTTCTGTGGAATTCGATTCAGGCCATTCTGGCACTTCCCGACGAGACCCGCATCTTTACCGGCCACGACTACCAGCCGGGTGGTCGCGAACCGCGGTGGGAATCGACCGTGGCCGAGCAAAAGGCAAAAAACATCCACATGTCCAAATTCAAGACAGTGGACGACTTCGTCGCGGCGCGTGAGGCGCGCGACAAGACCCTGCCGATGCCCAAGCTGATCCTGCACGCGCTCCAGATAAACACCAACGGGGGGCGCTTGCCCGAGCCCGAAGACAACGGCAGACGCTACCTCAAGATTCCGCTCAACGTTCTCCATGAGACAGCATGGTAGCCCAATGACCCAGAACGCCGAACTGTCGGCCGAAACGCGCACCATCAAGTCCAGGGTCGATGAAGCATCGAGCTTTCTCAAAAAGCTCGCCAATCGTGACCGGCTGCTTGTTGTCTGCGCATTGGCCGAGGGTGAGCGCAGCGTGCGCGAACTCGAGGACCTGCTCGATATCCGTCAGCCCGGTCTGTCCCAGCAGTTGGCCGAGCTGCGCACCGCCGGCATGATTGCCGGTCGCAAGCAAGGCAAGGCCGTCTACTACCATATCGCTGACCCCAAGGTCCGCGCAGTGATCGGCACCATGTACGAACTCTTCTGCGCGCCCGCCGGCCAGTAACACGAAATCAGCAAACCCTTGGGCGGCCCGTCCGTCCCCATCATCGGGTTTGCGAAAGGGATCTCCATTGACTGAATTTACCCCATTCCTCTCGCTCGCCGGCGGCGCCCTCATCGGGCTGGCCTCGGTGCTACTCATGGCCTTCCACGGCCGAATTGCCGGCATGACCGGTATCCTTTCGGCCGTTGTGCCACCGGTTTCGCCCGACTGGGCATGGCGCGCCACTTTCCTTCTTGGCGCTATCGCCGCGCCGGCGATGATCACCGCCCTTTGGGGGAATGTGATCGATTTCCAGAGCGCTATTCCCATGCCCTGGCTCATTGGGGGCGGGGTGATTGTCGGCATCGGCGTTTACTTCGGGTCGGGTTGCACCTCCGGCCATGGTGTGTGCGGCATCGCCCGCCTCTCGCCGCGCTCTCTGGTTGCAACCGGCGTCTTCATGGCCGCAACGGCCGCAACCGTCTTTGTTGTCCGCCACGTCCTCGGAGGTCTTTGATGCAAAAGCCACTGTTCGCAGCCCTTATCGGTCTCATTTTCGGCGCCGGCATCGCCATCTCGGGCATGGCCAATCCGGCCAAGGTGCTCAATTTCTTCGATTTTTTCGGCACCTGGGATCCCTCGCTGGCCTTTGTTATGGGCGGCGCGCTGATCGTGACCGCCTTGGGCTACCGCCTGGTGCTCAAGCGTCGGGCCCCGCTTTTTGACCGCACCTTCCATCTGCCCACCTCCCGGCGCGTCGATCTGCCCTTGCTGGCCGGATCGGCGGTCTTCGGGATCGGATGGGGCATAACCGGGTTCTGCCCCGGCGGCGCCATTCCGGCTCTTGGACTGGGTGAGCTCGACGCGGCGGTTTTCGTTGCCGCCATGATCGGGGGAATAGCCCTGGCGCGCTCCGCCCGTCATGCTCTCGCCACGCGCCTTGGCGCCCAGAGCGCCTGATCTTTCACTCAACCTGATAACTGAGGTGACACCAATGAACATCAACAGGATCGACGACCGGTTCGCAACCACCGGCCAGATCACCCCCACCGATATGGCCGAGATCGCAAGGCTTGGCTTTTCCGGCATCGTTTGCGCACGCCCCGATGACGAAGAGCGCGGCCAGCCCGCGTTCGACGAGGTTGCAAAAGCGGCCGAACAGCACGGGCTGCACATCGTCCACATTCCGGTTTCGGGCATGCTGGGCGAGGGGCAGATCATCCGCTTCCATGAAGCGATGGCCCAAATCGACGGACCCGTCCTCGGGTATTGCCGGTCGGGTGCCCGCGCCGGTAGCCTTTACGCCACCCTCAAGCGCTAGGAGCCGCTTCGGTGCTTGCCCGATATATTCCCATCCTCGACTGGGGCCGGCACTATAACCGGGATCGGTTTGGCCGTGACGCCGTCGCGGCGATAATCGTCACGATCATGCTGATCCCGCAATCGCTGGCGTATGCCCTCCTTGCCGGGCTGCCACCGGAGGTTGGACTCTATGCGTCCATCCTGCCGCTGATTGCCTACGCGATCTTTGGGTCGTCCACCTCGCTTGCGGTGGGGCCCGTGGCTGTTGTTTCCCTCATGACAGCGGCCGCGGTCGGGCGGCTTGCGGCCGAAGGCACCGCCGATTATGCCAGCGCGGCCATCGTGCTGGCATTGCTCTCGGGGGGCATGCTGGTTGTTCTGGGCCTGTTCAAGCTCGGCTTTCTCGCCAACTTTCTGTCCCATCCCGTGATCGCGGGCTTTATTTCAGCCTCGGGAATCATCATCGCCACGAGCCAATTGGGCGCTCTGCTGGGCATTTCCAGCCACGGCCACGCCATGCCCGAGCTCGTTACTTCCCTTTGGGTCCATATCGATCAGATCAATCTCTACACCCTCGCGGTCGGCGCGGCCTCGCTCGTGGCGCTGGTCTGGATCAGAACCGGGTTGAAAAGCCAACTCCTGGCAATCGGCGTGTCGCCGGCCGCAGCGATTTTTGCCGTTCGGGCAGGGCCCGTCGCCGTGGTCCTTGTCGCAATCGCCGCCTCAGCCATCTTCGGGTTGGGGGACAAGGGCGTGGCGCTGGTCGGCGATGTGCCGCAGGGCCTGCCCATGCTCTCCTTGCCCAATCTCAGCCTCGATCTGGTTCTCGCCCTTGCCGGCCCCGCTTTCATCATCACCGTTGTGGGATTCGTGGAGTCGATTTCGGTCGCCCAGACGCTGGCCGCAAAAAAGCGCGAACGGATCGATCCCGACCAGGAATTGATTGGGCTCGGCGCCGCCAATATCGCCGCTGCTATCGGCTCGGGCTATCCGGTGACCGGGGGCTTTGCCCGATCGGTGGTCAACCACGATGCCGGCGCCGCAACACCCGCCGCCGGGGCCTTCACCGCCGTCGGAATAGCCATCGCCACTATCGTGCTCACGCCTTTCCTGGCGTTGTTGCCCAAGGCCGTTCTGGCCGCAACGATCATTGTCGCGGTGCTTTCCCTGGTTGATCTCTCGATCCTGAAAAAGGCGCTCAACTACGCCCGCGCCGATTTTGCGGCCGTTGCGATCACCCTCGGGGTGACACTGGTCGCAGGCGTCGAGCCGGGCATCTCATCGGGCATCATCGCCTCTATCGCGATCTTTCTTTATCGCACCTCCAGGCCGCATACGGCCGTGGTTGGCCGCGTTCCCGGCACCGAGCATTTCCGCAACGTGTTGCGCCATGAGGTGGAAGTGGCCCCCCATATCCTGTCTCTGCGCGTGGACGAAAGTCTCTATTTCGCCAATGCCCGGTTCCTCGAAGACCGCATTGCCGGTCTGGTTGCGGAGCAGCCCGGGATCAGGCACGTGGTTCTCATGTGCCCTGCGATAAACGCCATCGACATGTCAGCGCTCGAAAGCCTCGAAGCCATCAACATGCGGCTGGCTGACCAGGGGATCGACCTTCACCTGTCCGAGGTCAAGGGGCCGGTCATGGACAGGCTCAGGCACACCGACTTTCTCGAGCGCCTGAGCGGCAAAGTGTTTCTCAGCCAGCATCAGGCCATCGCCGAACTGGAATAATGGAAATCCCGGCTGGCGAGTGGACCGCTCCGGAAGCGGTCAGGGCTCCGCCCCATCGGCAAGAAGATGGTTCGCGCAGTCTGCATCGGTGATCACGACATTGACGTGCCCGGCGGCAACGACCGCACGCATGATGGCGTGCTTGTGCTGTCCGCCCGAGGCGACGATGCGGGTAGGGATCTTCCTGAAATCGTCGAGCTCGGGTGACATGACCTGATGGTTGAGCGGGTGGTCGATCTGCCGCCCTTCGCCGTCGACATAGCGGCCAATGACATCGCCCACGGCTCCGGCGCTCACCAGATCGTGGGGTGTTACCCCTTCGGGCAGTCCGTAGCGGACCTGAAGCGACTTGTCCGACACGTCGCCGACGCTGACCAGTCCAACATCGGCATTGCAGATCGCCTCGAGCGCCTTGCGAAAGCTGCTCTGGGCAACGATTGCCTCGCGGGCTTCGGCGCTGTCCATATAGATCGGGGCGACCAGATAATTGCCGCTGGCCCCGAAACGCTCGGCAAAACTGCGCACGATCTCAAAGGTGTTGATCTCGGTGCCGTGGGTCAGCCCGCCCATTATCGAATAGACTTCCAGGCGTTCGAAATTCTGCGGCCGGGCCGACATTATGGTCTCGCGCAGAGTCGTGCCCCAGCCCAGGCCGATGGCGTGCGGTTTGCGTGCACTGATCAGCCGCGTGAGATAGTCGGCCGTCGCCTTGCCCAGCACCTTGTGCGCGAGCGCCGGATCCGAGGGGGTGGGCACAACCACCGCTGCCTCGAGCCCGAACCTGTTGCACAGCCGCGATTCGAGTTCGGCACACAGGCTGAGTGGGGAGTTGAAATGCACCGAAACCAGCCCAGTTTCATGGGCTTGCGCCAGCATTTCGTTGACCCGTCTGCGCGTCAGGTTCAGCCGCTCGCCGATGCCGGCCTGGGTCATGCCCTCGACATGATAGTACCACGCGGCCTGAACCATGAGGTCCTCGCTCTCGTCCTGCATCGTCATCCCTCATTGTTACATATGTCACGCGACCGTAACATATGTAACGTAACGGTATCGAGCGACCGCAAGGCGGCATGAGTTCAATTGCCGCGAACGGCGAGAAATTCAACCCGTTTCATTCAGAAACGGATCGAAACAAGGACGAGGACGATGAACACGATTTTCAGGGGCGCCGCTCTGACGGCCCTCGCGGGATCGCTTGCCGTTATGGCGCTGCCCGCTCTGGCCCAGGACAAGACGACCATCGAATGGTGGTACGCCAATGGCGGCCGCATCGAAGAGGCCATTCAGGAAATGATTGCCGACTTCAACACCAGTCAGGACGATTATGAAGTCGTCGGTGTTCGCAAGGGCAATTACGAAGAAACCTTCGCCGCCATGATTGCAGCCTATCGCGTCGGCCAGCATCCCACCATCATCCAGGCCACGGAACGCAGCTTCCTCACGATGCTCTTTTCGGATGCCGCGGTTCCGGTGAACCAGCTGATGGCCGAGCAGGGCTATGACACCGACTGGAGCGATTTTATTGCCCCTGTCGCCGATTTCTACGTGGTCGATGGCGCGCCAGCCGCCCTGCCGTTCAACTCCTCGACCGGCATCATGTGGTTCAATGCCGATCATTTCGAGGCAGCCGGGTTCGACAAGCCGGCCGAAACCTGGGACGAATTCGAACAGCAGCTCTACGCGATAAAGGACCAGGGCATCTCCGAATGCGGAATGGTGCTGAACTCAGACTTCCCCTGGAGCCTGCTCGAAGGCTACTCGACCATCAACGACTATCCCTTCGGGACGCAAGCCAATGGCTTTGACGGGCTTGGCACCGAATATGTCTACAACACAACCCCGGTGGTCCAGCAGGTCGAGCGTCTCAAGCGCTGGATCGATGACGGCATCATCCAGCTCTCGGGCAATGGCATGTCGCCCGCCCAGCTGTTCAATTCGGGCACGTGTTCGACCTGGTCGGCCTCAACGGCCTCCCATGCCGGCGTCGAGGCCGAGGCCCAGTTCAACTGGAGCGCCACCCTTCAGCCCCACGAGGCTGGCGTCGAACCCCACAATTCCAACATTGGCGGCGCGGCCCTCTGGGTTCTCCAGGGCAAGGCCGACGAGGAATACGCCGCGGCTGCCGCCTTCATCGACTTCGTTGCCCAGCCCGAAACCCAGGCCTGGTGGAGCGAACAGACCGGCTATATCCCGGTCACCAACGCAGCCTACGAGCTGATGGCCGAGCAGGGCTTCTTCGAGGAGCATCCGACCCGCGAAATTGCGCTGCTTCAGCTCACCCGTCACGAGCCGACCGAAAACTCGCGCGGCATGCGATTTGGCAATTCCAACCAGTGGTGGGCCGTGCTGCTCGAGGAACTCGAAGCGGTCTGGACCGATCAGAAATCCGCGCAGGAGGCCTTGGACAGCTCGGTTGCCCGTGGCAACGAAATCCTGCGCCAGTTCGAGCAGCTCCATGCCGGCAGCTGACGTTCTCGTCCCCGCAGGGGTGCCGAAAGGCACCCCTCTCTTCGATGGCCGTCGCCTGTTTGAAAGGCTCACGCGGTCCAGCGAAGACGGCCTCAAGCGCGCGCATTTCAAGAACCACTGGATCGCTGCGGCGCTGCTCTCGCCGCAACTGATCATCCTCTTGTTCTTCTTTTTCATTCCCTCCTGGAAAGCGCTCTCGCTCGCTTTCGTCCAGGTCGACCCGTTCGGCGGGAAATCGCTGTTTGTCGGCTGGCGCAACTTTACCGAGCTGTTCGCAAGCGAGTCCTACCGCAACAGCGCATGGCTGACCTTCTGGTTCACCATCGTCCAGAACATCGCGACGCTGGCATTGGCCGGGGCACTGGCTTTCGCCACCGACCACATCATTCGCGGCCGCTTCGCCTATCGCAGCATCCTGTTGCTGCCCTACGCCATTGCGCCGGTGATCTCGGGCGCCATCTGGGCTTATCTGTTCAACCCCACTGTCGGCCCGGTCGCCATGGGTATCCACGCCATGGGCCTGCCCTGGGATCCGAACCTGCGCTCGGGCGACGCGCTTATCCTGATTACCATTTCGGCGGTCTGGAAGCACATCTGCTACGATTACATATTCCTCGTGGCCGCCATGCTGGCCGTGCCGCAATCCCTGCGTGAGGCAGCCGCCATCGACGGCGCCGGCCAGCTCAAGCGGTTCTTCACGATCTCGCTGCCCCTCATCACGCCCACGATCATGTACCTGTTCATCATCAACATGGTCTATGGGCTCTTCGACACCTTTCCGATCATTGATGCGGTGACCAGCGGCGGGCCTGCCGGCTCGACCACAACGCTGGTCTACAAGGTCTATCAGGACGGCTTCGTCATGCTCAATCTGGGCTCGTCCGCCGCCCAGTCGGTTATCCTGATGATCCTCGCGGTCACCTTCACCGTGCTCCAGTTCCGCGCCATGGACCGCAAGGTCAACTATCAGGTTTAGCCATGATCGAGCGTAGTCCCGTCCTCACTATCGTCTGCCACGTCATCCTGATCGTCGGGGCGATCATCGTTTGCGCGCCGCTCTATTTCGCCTTCGTGGCCGGCTCGCACACCGGGCAGGCCATCCAGCAGGTCCCCATGCCGATGGTGCCCGGCGAGATGTTTTTCGAGAACCTGGCGATCGCATGGGAAACCGCCGATTTCGGGCAGTCCTTTATCAACACGCTCATCGTTACCACCGGCATCGTGGTGGGCAAGATCGTCCTGTCGATCCTTGCTGGCTTTGCCATCACCTATTTTCGGTTTCCCTTCCGGCTGACCGCCTTCTGGCTGATCTTCATGTCGCTCATGCTGCCGGTCGAGGTGCGCATCCTGCCAACCTATGAATCGGTGGCCGACGTGGCCGGGCCGATCCGCTGGTTGATGGACACAACCGGCATCTCGTTTCTGATCGAAATGCTCACCGGATACACCGTCGATGCACGCTTTAACTGGAACCTGGTCAACACCTATCCGGGCCTGACGCTGCCGCTCATCGCGTCGGCAACGGCGGTGTTCCTGTTCCGGCAATTTTTCATGACCGTGCCCGAAGATCTGTGCGAGGCCGCCAAGCTCGACGGCACCACGCCCATGAAATTCCTGCGCGATATCCTGCTGCCTCTTTCGCTCCCCAACATCGCCGCGCTGGCCATCATCCTCTTTGTCTATGGCTGGAACCAGTATCTCTGGCCCCTGCTGTTCACGACGCAAAAGGACATGATGACCGTCATCATCGCGCTCAAGGGCCTGATGCCCGGACCAAGCGATCCGGCAGCCTGGTGGAGCTACGCCATGGCGGCTTCCTTTGTCGTGATGCTTCCGCCCACCGTCGTCATTCTCGTTCTCCAGCGCTGGTTCGCCAGAGGGCTGGTGGATTCGGGCAAATAACTTCAACCCAAAGGTTCTCAAAAATGACTCAGATCGTAGGCCATCGCGGTGGCCGCAATCTCTGGCCGGAAAATTCGCTGACCGGTTTCCGCAACGTGCTCGGAACAGGGGTCGACGCTGTCGAATTCGACGTGCATCTCTCCGATGCCGGCGAACTTCTGGTGATCCACGACGCGACGCTGGCCCGCACCGCGGAGGGCTCCGGTCCCGTGCGGCTGGTCACCCCCCAACAGCGCCGCACGCTGCGTCTAAAGGACAGCCCCGACACCCTGCCCACCCTGGCCGAAGTGCTCGAGGTGCTGGCCGAAGGCAATTGCCATCTCCATGTCGAGCTCAAATCCGACGAAACGGGCACCCCCTATCCCGGTCTCCCCGAGCGGGTGGCCGCGACCCTTATCCGGTTCGGGCTGGCCGGCAGGAGCCACATGACCAGCTTCAACCTTGACGTGCTGGACGCTTGCAAAGTCGCTGCCCCCGACATTCCGCGGCTCTGCTCGGTCAACCACAAATCGGCGCAAACGCGCGGACTCGAGCAGACGCTGCGGGCGGCTTTGGATCGTGCGGACATCATTGCCATCGAAAAATCCCTGCTCGCCGAACACTGGGACGCGGTTCTCGCCATATTGCCGCTCGAGCAACTCGGCGCCTGGGTGCCCAACACCGAAGAGGATATCGCGTTCTGGCTCGAGCGCCGCACCGGCTATCTGACCTCGGACGATCCGGTCCTCGCCCTGTCCGTTCGCGACCGGCTTGCCCTTTCGGCCTGAAAACTGAAAGCACTTGTGTGGAGACCTTCGTGCCCTTATTGAACCGCCGCCTTTTTCTCGGCACCGGCCTGGCCGCCGCCGCTATTTGGCCAAGCCTTGGAAGCGCGCGTGCGCAAACTTTCGACACCGATCCGTTTTCCCTCGGCGTGGCATCAGGCTGCCCGACGCCCGACGGCGTCATCCTCTGGACGCGACTGGTCTTTCCGGTCGAGGCGGTCCCGCTCGCTGATCCCTTCGCGCCGATCCCTGAGGTCGCCATTCCCCCAATGGAAGTTTTCTGGGAGGTGGCCGAGGATGAAGCATTTTCCCGGCCGGTCCGCTCCGGCATCTATCGGGCGGTTCAGGAATGGGGCCATTCGGTCCATGTGGCGGTGACGGGTCTTGGGGCCGGCCGCTGGTATTTCTATCGCTTCCGCTGCGGCAATGCCGAAAGCAGGGTCGGCCGCACTCGCACTGCGCCCGCCGCCGACGCGGCAAACGATCGTTTCACCTTCGCCTTCGCGTCGTGCCAGCAATATGAGCAGGGCTATTACAGCGCCTATCGCGACATGGCCCAACGCGACCTCGATCTCGTCGTCCATCTGGGCGATTATATCTACGAGGTCAGCTACGGCACCCATCTGGTGCGCCGGCACGGCAATGGCTGGCCGCCAACCCTTTTGAGCGAATACCGGGAGCGGCACGCCCAGTACAAATCCGATCCCGACCTGCAGGCCGCCCACGCCAGTTTCCCCTGGCTCGCCGTCTGGGACGACCACGAAGTCATCAACAATTACGCCGATGACGACGCCCCCAATGTCGTCGGAGGCGAAAAATTCTTGCGCCAGCGGGCTGCGGCCTACCAGGCCTGGTACGAGCATATGCCCGTTCCGCCAATCACCAGCCGCGATTTTACCGATTTCAAAATCTATGGACGGCACGGGTTCGGGCATTTGCTCGACATCGCCATGCTCGACACCCGCCAATACCGTTCGGCACCGCTCGAAGTCTCCGAAGATGTGCCCGGACGCACCATGCTCGGTGACGCGCAGGAAGCCTGGTTCGACGCAACCCTCGATGCCTCGCACGCCAAATGGACGGTCATCGCCCAGCAGACGCTGCTCTCCGAACGCGACACAAAGGCGGGAGACGCAACCGGGTACAATCTCGATGGCTGGGATGGATACCGCTCGGCCCGCACCCGGCTTCTCGATTCGGTGCGCGCCTCGGGCACGGCCAATCCGCTGGTCATCGGTGGTGATCTGCATGCGTTCTACGCCGCCGACGTCAAAGAGGATTTCGCAAATCCTGACAGCGCAACCCTCGCCACCGAATTTGTGACCGGGTCGATCACCTCCGATGGGCCAAGCCAAGCAAGTGTCTCGACGGCTTTGGCCGAAAACCCGCACCTCAAATTCGCCAGCAGCCGCGAGCATGGCTATGCCATTCTTTCGCTCTCGTCTGAACAGGCGCGGGCCGATTTCGTCGCGGTGTCCGACCGCAAGGACCCGAATGCCAGCGCCGCGATCTTCCAAAGCTTTGCCGTGCTCGATGGAATGGCGGGAGTGAACCGCCTATGACCCGGCCGCTCGATCTCGTCATTTTCGATTGCGACGGCGTGCTCATCGACAGCGAGCCGATCGCCAGCCGCACTCTGGCCCAATCCCTCAGCGCCGCCGGCCTTTCGATGAGCGCCGAAGAAGCTCATCGCACCTTCACCGGAAAGTCCGAAAGCGATTTGCGCTTCTATTTCGAAGCAGCGGGCATCACCGCGCTCGATAGCCTGTTTTCGAGCTGGCATTCCGATGTGTACGCGGCGTTTGCGCGGGAATTGCGCGCCATGGCCGGTATAGAGCCGCTGCTGCGGGCGCTTGATGTGCCAAAATGCGTTGCCTCGAACAGCACGATGGCACGCCTGAAAAACAGCCTCGGACTGCTTGAGCTATGGGATATTTTTGCCCCCCATATCTTCAGTGCCGAAATGGTCGCCAGGCCCAAACCGGCGCCCGATCTGGTGCTCTACTGCCTCGCGGCTTTCGATGCGCGCCCGGAACGCTCAATCATGGTCGACGATAGCCATCATGGCATCCAGGCCGCCCGCGCCGCCGGGGTCAAGGCCATCGGCTTTGTCGATCCCAACGATCCGCGCCCCGACCGGCGCGAAGTGCTGCTGGCGGCCGGCGCTGCCGGCGTGGCCGTGGGCGCGCAGGATCTGGCCGCGCTGATCGTCGCCGATCTGGCGCCCTCAACCCTCTAAGGACGGAAACTGGAAAATGTCGAGCATTGCAATCAATCAGGCCCGGAAAGTCTATTCGGGCAATGTCACGGCCCTGCACGGCATCGACCTTGCCGTCGAACCGGGGGAACTCATGGTTCTGGTCGGCCCGTCCGGCTGCGGAAAATCGACGCTTCTGCGGATGATTGCCGGCCTTGAAACCATCACCAGCGGGACGATCGCCATTGACGGGCGCGTGGTCAACACCGTCGAACCTGCCGCCCGCGACATTGCCATGGTGTTCCAGAATTACGCGCTCTATCCGCACATGTCCGTGCGCGGCAATCTCGAATACGGATTGAAGAATCGCGGTGTCGGCAAGCAGGACCGTCAGGCTCTCGTAGCCGAGGCTGCCCGCATCCTCGAACTCGAACCCTATCTTGAGCGCCGCCCGGCAGCGCTATCGGGCGGGCAGCGCCAGCGCGTCGCCATGGGGCGTGCCATCGTTCGCAAGCCCCGCGCCTTCCTGTTTGACGAGCCCCTCTCCAATCTGGACGCCAAGCTGCGCGGACAGATGCGGGTTGAAATCCGCCGGCTGCAAAAGACGCTCGACACCACGGCGATCTACGTCACTCACGACCAGCTCGAAGCCATGACCCTGGCCGATCGCCTCGTTGTCATGAACGCAGGCAATATCGAGCAGGTCGGAACGCCCACCGAACTCTACGAGCGGCCCCGCACGACCTTCGTTGCGCGTTTCATCGGCTCGCCGGGCATGAACCTGCTCGAGGCGGCTGCCCTTGCAGCTCATGGTGTTGATCTGCCCCATATTGTCCCGCAGGCAGGGTGCACCATCGGGATACGCCCCGAAGATATCGTTCTGGGCGACGATCCCCGTCCGGCCATTTCGCTTGCAGGACGGATCGAGGCGGTGGAAATCCTTGGCAAGGAATCGCTCGTCTACGTTGCCGTGGATGGGGTCGATGAACTGGTGACGGTAAGGGCTGCTGGCGGCCGATGGTACGCCGGAGCAACCGAGAAACTCATTCTGCCCCTTGCAAACCTTCATTTGTTCAACTCTGGCACCGGGCAGCGGCTGGAATCAAAATCGTCACCCGCCTCGCTATAGAACATGCTCCGGCCGCGTTTGTCCGCAGAACCGCCGCGCCATTCCGGACAGCGCGGTGGCTCACATTGTGTTCCTTGCGAAGGCGTGCCTATTCGCTGTCGGCGTGAACCCTGATCGTGAGTGCGCGGTCGTCGTCCAGGCCCACGGCAAGTATATCGCCGCGCTCGTAGCCTTCCGCGCGCAGTTGCTCGTAAATGACAGGGTTCTCTTCGATGGCATCGAGGATGGCCTCGAAGTCCGCCGACTGATCATCGACCATCGCCTCTATGCCGATGTCATCATTGTCCGCATCGCCCTCGCCTTCTTGTTCAACCGCAATGACGACGAGGCTGCGGCCCTCGTCGAACCCCACGATCTGGTCGACCGTCACCGGCCCAATCGATCGCTCGGCTACCGGCTGACCCTCGGCTGCTGCTCCATCGTTTCCATTGGACTCCTGTGCCAGGATGGCAGGGGAGGTGGAAGCGACAAGGGCAAAGGTCGCAAGGGCCTTGAAACAGTGTCTCATAACGCGCTCCTTTCGGTGGCTGCATGACATCCCGTTTGGCTATGGCCAATGAGCTCACTTGGAGAAAGTTGCCGGTTGCCGAGAACGCGAGGCAATCTCTAAACTCAGGATAGCGAACCGATTCAGCGCCAAGCCGCAGCCACACCAGGGGGTGCGGACGAAAATTGCCCTCGCGGTTTGGGGCAGCAGCTTCGGCCCAGCCGTGGTGTCCCGCGGCGTTCAGAAGTACGGATAGGCGGGATAAGCGTAACCGGGCCCCCAGAACGGCGCATATCCGTAATAGTCGTAAAGACCTTCATAATAGTCCCGCCTTTCCCCGATCTCGGGATCGTAGACGGGTGCACGGGCCACATGCTCGCGCGATCGATCGATGTGCACTGCATCGGCGCCTATATCCGTGATTGCGTCGATGGGCACGAACACCTTTTCCTCGCCAATGCCCAAAAGCCCACCGTGGGCGACTTCCATGAGGCGGACCTTTTTTTCGCCGTCATCGACCAGGAGGTCGCTGACGTGACCGATCTTGTCTCCGGATGCATCCAGCACATCGCGCCCTCTGATGTCCTCGGCGGACTCCTTGGTCGTTAACTGAGTATCGTTGAGGGACAAAAGCTCTCCTTTGACTTCAGCCATCTCATCCTCCGTTGAATTGTTCCGTGCCGGCATCCCAATGAAGCCGGCTGTCTAAGCCAATGCAGCCCGGCGACCGACGGTTCCGGCTGTGACCGGCGCCGCAAAACGCGCAGCCGCACAACTGGGTCGCCTCACCCACGACGCCTGATGACTGGCAGGCGGTCTGCAGCAGCTTGAAAGCGAGCGTCAGATTTCGCCCTGATCGCCGGATCGGGCACACCCCAGGCCCTGCGGCTGCCTCAATCGCGAAAAGCGCACCGGTTCGGCGCGGCAGGTCGAACACAACATAGGAAATGCAACGCAACATCACGCGCGGGGGCGGCGTTGGCACAATTCACAACAATCGGAGGTAACGATGAAACGTATCGCATTGGCTACCACAGCGCTCTCGGCCCTTGTCGCTCCTGGAGCGATCGCACAGGACGCTCCGGCGAACGGCAACAGCCAGCAGGTCGACGTACTACAGAATTGGACCTACGATCCGTTGTACTCCGACGGCATCAGCATAGACCGCATGCTCTACGGCGCCGATGTCTTTGGTCCCACCGGTGATGATATTGGCAGCATCGAAAATGTCGTGTTCTCCGACAGCGGTGAAGCCTTGGCGATCATCGCTCAGGTGGGTGGATTCTGGGACATAGGCGATACCCATGTCAGCGTCCCCTGGGATGAGGTCGAGGTCGACCGCAATAGCCCGAGCGTAAGCATACCAGTGACAGAAGAGAACGCCTCGGACTATTCGATGTTCGGTGAAGGCGGCTGGTTTGACGAGCAGACCTACTTTGCGCAGGATGCCGAAAGTCTTCAGGCCGTCGACGATGATCTCGTAGCCGGTCCCAGCGTGTTTCTTGCCTCGGAATTTATGGGCGACTACGCCTATCTGGACGGAGATCGCGCCTATGGTTACGTGAGCGACCTCATCGTCGCCGAGGGCCAACTGACCGGTATCGTTGTCGATGCGGCCAGCTATTACGGCACGCCGGGATACTACGCCTACCCCTATGATCGAGAGGGCATGGACCTCGGCTGGAACCCGGCCGACCGGCGCTATAGCATGCCCTATGGCGAAGCCCAGATCACTGAACTGGATTCGTTCGATTATGACCGGATGGGCGGTCCCTGAGACTCCCCTTTTTTCGTCCTGATCGCTTGTGCGCCGCAGCCTTCGTGCTGCGGCGTTCTATTTTCATAGGTTACCGCGATACACGCTCAGCCTACCGCCGGGGCGTCGACCAACCAAATTCGGGAACAGGCCCGCTCTGCGCCCATTGCCGACCATGGGGCGGCCTGCGGTGCAGCCCGGCTGCCCTTTTCGAAAAAAGGGAGTGAAAATTATGCTCAGACAATCGCTATATGCACTCGCACTGGCAGGCGTGGGAACATTTCCGGCGCTGGCGCAGGAGGATTTTCAGGAGCCCGATTGGCGCAGTGACATCACGGTGGCCCAACCGGGCGACGAGAGCACGCTACCCGGCAACCCTCAGATCCAGCTCGAGCAGGTCGCGGACGGGTTTGTCGATCCGGTCAGCGTCGCTTTTGAGCCCGGCGAAGATGGGCGCGTTTACGTGGTTGAGCGCCATGGCGTCATCCGGATGGTTGAGGACGGGCAGGTGCAGGACCAACCCTTCCTCGACATTGAAGACCAGGTCCTTTCTGCATTCCTCGAGGCTGGACTCTACGACCTCGCCTTCCATCCCGATTTCGATGAGAACGGCTACGTCTTTGTCCATTTCGCCGAGATTCTCAGCAACGGCGATGGCAAGATCGTGCGCTATTCTGTTTCCGATGATGATCCTGCAACAATCGATCCAGACAGTGCCAAACTGATCCTGACGCTTGAGCAGCCATGGGCGAACCACAATGGCGGCGAGTTGGCGTTCGGTCCTGATGGCTATCTTTACATCGGCAGCGGTGATGGCGGTTGGGAAGGTGATCCCCTCGAAGCGGGCCAGGATCTCAGCACGTTGCTGGGCAAGCTGCTCAGGATTGATGTGGATGTGCCCGAGGAGGCCTATCAGCCCTATGCCATCCCACCCGATAATCCATTCGCCGATCGTGCCGGGCTGGTCCAGCTCTTTGGCATCACCGAACAGGAGTTCGCCCAGATTCACACCCGGGCCCGTCCGGAAATATGGGCCTATGGTTTGCGCAATCCCTGGAAGTTTCACTTCGATGGAGAAACGGGCGATCTCTATCTTCCGGATGTGGGACAGAACCATTGGGAAGAAATCAATTTTCAGCCTGCCTCCAGTGACGGCGGCGAGAACTACGGTTGGGATACCCTGATGGCGACATACTGTTTCCCGATTCAGTCGGCTGACTGCGCTCAGGTCGGCGTGTTGCCGGTGGCCGAATACAACCATGAACTCGGCTGCTCGGTCTCGGGCCTTGGCGTCTACAGGGCCGATGACATCGAGGCGCTCGACGGCGTGTATCTGGCCAGCGACTATTGCTCCGGGCGTATATGGGGGTTGGCCGAGGCTGAGGATGGCGACTGGGTCTTCCAGCAGCTCTTGGAAGCCAATGCTCAGATCACTTCGGGAAACGCGAGCCCCGGCGGTGATGTCTATGTGACCTCATGCAATTGCAGCTACGGCGGCCCGCCACCGAGCGAAAATCCTCCCGGGACCCTTTGGAGGATTGCTGCATCGGATGCCACAGATCAGCAATAGGCTCGGACATACCCTTGGTCCCAAACGGTGGGCGCGGGATTATCCGCGCCCATTCTGCGTACCCGTTTGAACAACGGATCGGCCACCCGCTCGCCGCCCCAATCGCACTCAGATGAAGATCAGGATGACCGAACCGGCATAGAGGAAAAGCACCAGGACGCTTTCAAAGCCGATATTGCCGGGGCCGGATCTCTGCCGACGGATCATTCCCAACAACAGAACCGCCGTCATCAGAATGGCGGTCAGACCGGTGGTGCGATCCTGCTCGCTGATGGCAGTGTAGATCGAGCCTTCGTAAAAAACGTCGGCAGCGCTCAAGAACATGACCTCGAAGGCGTTGCCCCCTATGACATCGCCAACCGCCAGACTCACGGCACCGATGCGGACCGCGGCAATGGCGGTGACGAGCTCAGGCAGAGAATTGGCAACTGCGGAAAATACCGTTCCCACTGCGGTTTCCGAGAGGGGCGTCTTGTCCACGATGCCTATGCTGGCTTCGCCGATCACATAGCCCGATACGGCGGTGATGCCGGCATGAAGGAGAAACCGCAGCCACAGGGTGCGGTCCGATGTTTCCCCTTCGATCCCGCTGGGTTCGGAAAGTACCTGCCGGGTCTCTCTGGTTTGCACGGGCTGCCACATCGGATCGCTCTGGATGTGGGAGAGCAGCTTCAGGCCGAACGCGTAAACAATGGGTATCGCGATCGAGACCGGATGCACATTCCAGAACGTAATTGGAGGCTCCGCGGCTGCGATGAGCGGCATTGACAGCAATCCGACGAGAAGGACGCCCTGGCCGAGCCCGGTCGCGCTGGCGGCGGCATGCTCGAGATTGGCACGACGATAAAAAAGATCCGCGATGGCGATGAAAGCGGTTTGAGCCGTCAGTCCGCCAAGGGCGTTGCCGACAGCGAGGCCACCGGCGCCTTCGGCGGCTGTGGTCATTGACGTGATGGCGCCTGGAAGTGACGTTGCCGCGCCCACAAACAGCGCGCCCGCGACCACCTCGCCCATGCCGGTGCGATCCGCCAGCTTGTCAGCGACACCGGAAAGCCTTGACCCTGCAAACGCAATAGCCGCCGCGGCCCCTATGAACAGGACAACGGTCTGCCAAAGAGCAAGCCCGGCGATCACCGGCAGGATCCGAACATGTTTTTAAGGTCCCATCAAAGCTGACAGTCGGCATCGCAAGCGATGTATGGCACGCCCTTTGCGGCCACATACCTGGCCAACGCGCCAATTTGCATCGTGTTCCGGACAACCGGCGATTGCGGGTTGAACGTGTGCCGGGCGCCTTCCGATATCCCCGGCAGACACGAAGCCTGAACCGGTTCATCAGGGCTCGATGAAACCCACCTGGGTTGCCTGCCCACGACCCCATGGAACAGTTCCAACTTGCTCAGATTGGCCCTACGTCGACGAAAAACGGAAGTAATCATCGGCGCCTTTACATGCTGAAACGCCAATGTCGACCGCAACGTCGTCACCGTCGGCTTGGCCGATATCTGGGTCAGATGCAGTCAATCGCCACGATGGTTCCGCAGGGCAAGCGGGCAGGCCACCAATGCCCCAACGGCCCGGCCTGACTCATGCCGTTCCACTCTCAAACGGGCCGCAGGCCGCACCATTCGGCAATAAAAAGCGCGATTACCTTGGTCGTTTCACGCATTGAGGCGAGGTCGGTTCGCTCAAAAGGGGAGTGGCTCCCTTCACCATGGCCGCCATAGCACAGGGTGGGAATATCAAAATAAAGGTCGTACTGCCGGGTATCGGAGGTCGCCGTCTGGCAAAAGGTCTCGAGCGGTTTGCCGGTGACCTGCTCGTGGACCAGGCAAAGCGTTGCCTCGGCGTCTGTGCCCGGCTCAAACACGTGGCCGTCGGCTTGAAACCCGATCCAGTCGATTACGGGATCTCTCGGGGCATCCAACCGTCTCGCTGTTGCGGCGATGCATGCGCTCACGCGCTCGCGCATTTGTGGCAAGCTTGTTCCCGGCAGCACCGAAATCCGGCATTCGATTTCGCACCAGGAGGGCACCGAGCCGAGCCAGTCCCCGCCGCGGATCTTGCCTAGGCTGAACTTGACCGGATTATCGATGGTGCCGAACCAGGGGTGATCGCGCGCCTCGGTGTTGATCTGGGCAGTCAGCTCGGTCAGATCCTGGGCATATTCGTATCCAGCCAGGATCGCGTTGGCTCCTGACCCCGCGCTTGAAAGCACATGGCCCGGCCTGCCAAAGACGCGCACCCGGAACCACACCGAGCCCAACTCGGCGCGTAAAAGCTTGCCGTTGACACTTTCCGGGATCAGGGCAGCGTCGGCTCGGTATCCGCGCTCGAGTGTCGCAAGCGCGCCATTGCCCGTACATTCTTCTTCACACACAGTTTCGATGTGAACCCGGGCGTCGGGAACATAGCCGATGGCTTTAAGGGCATCGAGGGCAAAGACCATTTCGGCGACGCCGACTTTCATGTCGTTTGTGCCGCGTCCCGACATCCAGCCGTCCTTTATCTGGGGTTCGAAGGGCGGGTGGGGCCAGAGCTCGGGCGCACCAGGGGGAACGACATCGATATGCCCCTGAAGGATCAGGCTTCGACCACCGGGATCGGTGACATCATGGGTTCCAACAACGATCACGGCATCGGCGTAATTGGCCTCGACGACGGGGGAGAACCCGGGTTTTCCCTCGACCTCCACCTCATCGATAGTGAAGCTGTCCACGGACCAGCCACGAGCGGCAAATTCGGCCGCCAGCCATGTCTGGCAGGGCGTGATGTTACCCCTGACGCTGTCAAAGGAAACAAGACGGGCCAGCCAGTCGGTCTGGGCTTCATGCAGGTCAGAGAGGACTCGGTCCAGCTGCTGGGCCAGACCGGTTTTGTCCAGTGACATATGCGTTTCTCCGGGAATTGGTGACATGGTCACGGCTTGAGATCACAGAGAATGATCAGCCCTCATACCCATAGATTTCCTTGGCGCGCTCGGGGGTCAGATAGCCGTTCTTGAGGTCGCGGGCGATGTCTTGGGGGGCACGCTTTTTGGCATCGCCGCATCCTCCACCATTGCCGGTGACCACCCGGATCACATCACCTTCGTTCACCTCGACATTTGTGGCAAAACTGAAGCGCTCGGTGCCCCCCTGGCGACGGATGACCTCGACATAGTTGGGGGAACCCTCGAGACCGCCTTCAATGCCCCAGGGCGGGATGCGAGAGCGGGTGTAGCCCAGGGACAGGAAGTTGTGATCGGCGCGAACGCGGTAGTGTACGTCAATGCCTTTGCCGCCCCTCCACTGTCCTTCACCGCCCGGCTCGGCATTGAGCGCGATCTGATCGACCCAGAGTCCATAGCGTGCCTCGGCCACTTCGGCGGGGCAATTGAACGTTTCTCCGTGAAAGCCAGAGAACTGGCCCGACGGCCCGTCGTGACCCGGCCATGCGCCCCAACCACCGACTTGTGGTTCGACGATGGTGTAGTGGCGCCCGGTCTCGGGGTGAGGACCGCCGACTACGGTGCCGCAGATGGAGGCGAAATTGCCGGCCGGCACGATACCGGGGAAGTGGTGCGCCAGCGCGCGCAAGAGCATGTCAAAGAGCCGGATTTCAACTTCTGAATAATAACCCAATGCCCCGGGTTCTTGAACGTGGAAGATGGTGCCGGGCTTTGTCTTGACATTGAGCGGCCGGAAAAACCCGCCATTGCCAGGCGCCTCCGGGTCGGTAAAGGCTTTAAAGGCGAGCTGTACTGCAATCTCGGTGCCTTCGCGCGAGGAGTTCGACGAGCCGGCCTGTCCGGGATTGTCGGTGAGATCGACAATGAACTCCTCTGCGGTGATGGTCAGTGTGACCTTGTGGATCTGGCCGGTGTCCTGCTCTTCCTCAAAGCTGTAGGTGCCGTGGGGCAGCGCCTTCAATGCGGCACGAGCGCGGGTTTCACCCAGGTTCATATAGTCCGATATGGCCGCTTCGAACGTTGAAGTCCCATACTTGGCGATCAGCTCATGGATGCGGCGCTCGCCGATGCGAAGGCCCGCGATCCCGGCCCAAAGATCGCCCCGCAAATATTCGGGCAGGCGGGTGTTGGTATAAAGAATGTCGAACACCGCCTTGTTTTCGCGGCCTTCGTCGAAGAGTTTGACAGCCGGCACGCGAATGCCTTCTTGGAAAATCTCGGTGGCATCTGAAGACATCGAGCCAGGCACCATGCCGCCGACATCGTTCCAGTGCGCAATGTTGGCCACCCAGGAGACCAGTCTGCCCTCCGCGAAAACCGGCGCGGCGAGCACCATGTCATTGAGGTGGGTAACGCCGCCGTAATAGGGGTCGTTGGAGGCAAAGACGTCGCCCGGCTTGATCGTTTCGAGCGGGAATTTTTTGAAGATGCCGTGGATCGCTTTGTCGAGCACGCCGATAAAGGCCGGAATGCCGGCGCCCGAGGCGGCGATTTCCCCTTTGGCGTCGAGGATCGACGTCGAGAGATCGAGAACCTCATAGATGATCGCGCTCATTGAGGCTTTGCGCTGGGCCACGAACATTTCGTCCGCCACAGCTTCAAGCGCGTTCTGGATGATGTCGAAGGTGACTGGGTCGTGGGTCATCTGGTTGTGCTTGTTCATGTCTCAGCCCCCGATCTCGATGTGCGTGTTGCCGTAGTCGTCGATTGTGACGCGATTGCCTGGATGGATGACGACGGTGGTGCCCGGATCCTCGATGATCGCCGGGCCGGCAAAGCTCATGCCCGGTTCGAGCTTTTCGCCGTCATAAATGGTCGCCTGGTGCTCGCCCTCGGTTGCGTAGTCGACCTGGCGCCTGCCCTTGATGGCGTCGTTTATCGTCGCACCGGTTGTGGGCAGCGGGACGATGTCGAGTTTTCCCACTTCGCTCGATGCGATCAGGTGAATGCCTGTCACCTCGACGGCGGCATCGAGCCTGTAGGTGTATTCGCGCTCGTAGGCGATGTGGAAGTCGGCAATCATGGATTTGATCGTTTCATCGGTGACAGGACCGGCAGCGATCGGAATTTCGACCCCGAACTCCTGGTTCTGGTAGCGACACCGGATCTGGGGCACGAACTTGACCGCGTCGCGGGCGATGCCTTCGCCGGCAAATTCGTCGCGCGCCAGCTCCATTGTGTGGTGCAAGAGCGTATCGAGCGAGTGTGCGTCGCCTGCGTCCATGAGCTTGGTCGCAAAATAGTCCCGCCGCAGATCGGACATCATCATGCCCCAGGCCGAAAAGACGGGAGCACCGCGCGGAATGACGACCTTTTTGACCCCCAGCTCCTGTCCCAGCGCCACCCCATGCATGGGCCCGCCTCCGCCGAAGGCGACAAGGGTGAAATCACGCGGATCAAAGCCCCGGTTCACCGATACGAGCTTGAGGGCGTTGACCATGTTGGAATTGGCGATGCGGACGATACCGCGCGCGACCTCGACCGGTGAAATGCCCAGCTTGCCCGACAGGTCTTCAAAGGCGCGTCCGAGGGCCTCCATGTCTGCTTTTACGGTGCCACCGCAGAAGTAGTCCTTGTTGATGCGGCCAAGGGCGAGATTGGCATCGGTCGTCGTCGCTTCGGTTCCGCCGCGCCCGTAGGCAGCCGGGCCTGGCGCGGCGCCGGCGGAATGGGGCCCGACGTGCATTTTGCCAAAATCGTCCACCCACGCAATTGACCCGCCGCCATTGCCGATTTCGACCAGATCGACAACGGGAACCATGATCGGGTAGCCCGCCGAGCGCTTGTCACGCTCGATCCAGTAATCGGTCTTGACTGTCGCCTGGCCGTTGAGGATCAGCGAGCACTTTGCGGTGGTGCCGCCGATATCGAGTGCCAGGACATCGGGTTCTCCAATGATCCGGCCCAGTTCGGCTGCCCCCCAAAAGCCCGAGGCCGGACCGCTCTCAACCATGGTGATCGGGACCGCCTTGGTGGCCTGGAGGGAGTCGACGCCGCAATTGGACTGCATGATAAAGAGCTGCCCGCGATAGCCCTTGTCCTTGAGGCCGGTCTCGAGCTTTTCAAGGTAGCGCTGAGCTTTGGGCTGCACATAGGCTGAAAGAACGGTTGTGTTTGTGCGTTCGTATTCGCGCCATTCGCGGGTGATTTGGTGGGACGCGACGACCGTGACGTCGGGCCAGCGCTTTTGCACCTCCGCGGCCAGTGCGACCTCATGGGCCGTGTTGGCGTAGGCATGGAGCAGGCAGATCGCGACCGCCTGGACGCCTTCGGCCCGGAAGAGCGCGAGGGTCTCGTCCAGCGCATCGAAGCTGAGAGGAGTTACCTCGTTGCCGTGGTAATCCATGCGCCCCTCGATTTCGCGGCGCAGATATCGCTCCACGAACGGGGCAGGCTTTTGGTACATCAGGTTGAAAAAGTCCGGCCGATTGCCGCGGCCAATCTCGAGGGAATCCCGGAACCCCTTGGTGGTGATCAGGCCCACTTTCGCGCCTTTGCGCTCGGTGAGGGCATTGATGACGACTGTGGTGCCGTGCGCGAACATGTCGATCGCGCCGATATCGATGTTGGCGCGATCAATGACGTTCAGGACGCCTTGTTCGAAATTGGGCGGGGTGGTGTCCGATTTTGCGGTGCGGACCTTCTGCGTTCCGGTTTTTGTGTCTGTTTCGAAATAGACGAGGTCGGTGAAGGTGCCGCCGACATCGGTCGAAACACGGGTAATTGTGTCAGCCATCGCGGGTCTCCTGGCAAGGCGGGAAGGGCAGCGGACATGCATCCGGCGCCGCAGATGTTGTGGTTGGGGAGGCCTTTTGGACCAAGCCTCCCAAAGGGTGTCAGCGCCGAGAGGCAGATGCGGCCAATGCGACAGCGATCACGATGATCACGCCGGTGGTCAGGTCCTTGAAGAACGGGTTGACGTTGAGGATGTTAAATCCGTTACCGATCAAGGCGATCAGCAACACGCCGGAGACTGACCGCCAGACGGCTCCTGAGCCGCCCATGATCGAGGTCCCGCCAAGGATCACCGCCGCAATGGCCTCGAGCTCCATGCCTACGCCGGCCTGGGGCTCTGCCATCGAAATCCGCGAGACGCTGATCACGCCGGCGAGGCCAGCGGCACCGCCGGAAAAACAAAACGTCATGATCTTGATCAGTTTCGTGCGGATGCCCGAAAGCAGCGCTGCTTCCTCATTCCCTCCGACGGCAAAGACCTTGCGCCCAAAAGTCGTGTGATTGAGCAGGAATGTCATCAGGCCCATGAACACAAACAGGACGATCACGGCAACGTTGACCATTCCGATGCGCTCGCGGCCCAGCCATGAGAATTCGGGAATCCGAACGGGGATGAGAGCGCCCCCCGTAATCAGGATCGCAATCCCGCGATAGACCAGACTTGTTGCGAGAGTGACCAGAAAGGAGTGGACGCCAAATCCGGTAATGATCAGTCCATTAATTCCGCCCAACATCAGCCCGATGACCGGGCCGGCGACGATGGCAAGGTAGGGATCCACGTTGATGGCAAGCCAGCCGGCGGAAACCGAGGCCACACCAAATATTGCGCCGGTGGAGAGGTCGAAGCCGCCCCCAATGATAACCAGCGTCAAGGCGCAGGCGATAATGGCAAGCGGCGCGCTCTGATTGAGGATATTGAGCAGGTTGCGTGCCGTGAGGAAATTTTCAGAAGCGAAACTGAGCCCGATCAAAAGGGCGCCGATAATGATCAGCACGCCGTATTGGCGGGCAAAGTCGCCCACGGCAATCCAGTTGACGCTATGTCTCTTGCTTGTTGGCAAATGTGTTTCGCTCATACGGCGATTCCCTCTTTTGGGTGTTTTTCCTGACCCTGTTGGCGAAAGATGTGTTTGAGCGCATCTTGGACGGTAAGCTCGCGGCAATCGGCTTGGGCAAAAATTCGGCCCTCGCTCATCAGATATCCGCGATGGGAGAGGTTGATGACTTCTTCGAGCTCTGAGGAGATCAGCAACACCCCAACCCCGGCTGCTGCCATTTCCACAATGAACTCATGAATGCGCTGGCGGGCGCCGATATCGACACCGCGGCTGGGCTCATCGAGGATCAACAGCTTGGGCCGTTCCACTGCCCATTTTGACAGCAGGACCTTCTGCTGATTGCCGCCGGAATAGAATGCGACTTCTCCGTCGACCTTGCCTGGAATGATGCCGAAATGGTCGATCATTCTGGCAACGCGATCGCGTTCACGGCGACGGTTGACGATGCCCAGTCGGCTGATCTGGTCAAGTGAGGCCAGACTGACATTGGGGCGCGTGGTTTGGCTCAGAACGAGACCTTCCTTGCGTCGGTCTTCCGGCACAAGGGCAACGCCCTTCTTCACGGCCTGGTGGATCGTGAGGTTTTTCTGGACGTCGCCATCGAGGACGTAGGTGCCCCACAATAAGCGGTCCGCTCCAAAGAGCGCGCGCCCCACTTCTGTGCGCCCCGCACCCACCAGGCCGATCAGGCCCACGATCTCGCCTGGCCGGATGGTGAGGGAGATATTGCTGAGCCCGCTTGTGGTCGCGACCTCGCGCATTTCAGCGATCGGTGGCACCGAGTCCGCTGGAGCAGGGGGGAGTTGGGGCCAGATAATTTCTGATGCCTTGCCCAGCATTGAGTCGACCAGAGACTGCTTCGTCTCGCCCGCGATGGCGTCTGTGCGGATAACTTCTCCGTCGCGCATCACGGTGACCCGATCACAGGTTGACAGGATGTGGTCGAGGAAGTGGCTGACATAGATAATGGTTGTGCCGCGTGATTTGAGCCGGGCGATCAGGCCATGGAGGCGGTCGGCCTCGTCCTCGGTCAGCGAGGATGTCGGCTCGTCCATGATGATGACATTGGCCTCTCGTGCGACCGCACGCATGATCTCGACCTTTTGGCGCTCGGCAATGCGCAGCGATGCCACTTTCGCATTGGGGTCGAGACCGAATTCGCAGGTCTGTTCAAGGGTCTTGAATCTCGCGAGATCGCCTTTGACCAGCACTCCGGCGCGATTGGTTTCTTGTCCAAGAAACACGTTCTGCAGAACCGTCAGCTCGGGAACGAGCTGAAGTTCCTGGTGAATCATGGCGATGCCGCGTTTGAGCGCATCGCGGGGTGAGAACCGTGTAACCGTGTCTCCTTCGATTTCCACTGTTCCTTCATCGGCTGAATAATAGCCGCCAATGATCTTGCCGACGCTTGATTTGCCTGCGCCGTTTTCGCCCACAAGCGCGTGTGCGGTGCCTTTGAAAAAATCGATCGTGATATCGTTGAGGATGCGGGTGCCGCCAAAGCTCTTGGCAACGCCCTTTACACGAACGGCGACTTCAGGTGCGGTCATGGCCATCCTTTCGGCTTTCGATTACGGGTCGGCGCCGTAAGCAGCGCCGACCCGAAAACAGACTAGATCAACCCTGCCATTCTGCTTCGAAGTCGGGATTTTCCTCGAGCCATTCCTGGGTCACGATGGCCGGCGACGCGCCGAGCTTGGATTCATCGATCCAGGTCTCGACTTCTTCGCCTCGGATGGCAGCAACCATGGAGTGCAGCGCAGCTTCGCCCATGGACCGCGGGAACTGGGCGAGAGACGCATCCCACATTCCAGAACGAATGGCATCGACCGCAATCTGGTTGAGCCCGGCGCCGATGAGATAGATTTCTTCCAGATCCAGGCCCGCGTCCTGAATGGCGATTTCTGCGCCCATCAGGTGCTGGTCAGCGTTCGAGAGCACGACATCGACATCGCGATTGGACTGCAAAATATCCTGCATCGCCGTCATCGAGGCTTCCGGGCTGTAGTTGCCCTCACCGGTCGCCACGATCTCGATATTGTCGTGTTCGCCCAGAACGGTCTGGTAGGTTTCGTAGCGCAGGTTGTCGAAAGGGAAGACCAGCTGGCCGATCAGCACAACCACCTTGCAGGGGTCCTTGTCCTCACAATAGGCGACCACGTCTTCTGCCTGACGCGCTGCACCGATCGAGGGATCGGACGCCACCGTCGTGACAAGGCCTTCGACCTGGGGCTCCATGTTGGAGAGGTCAGGGCCGATGGGGAACAGGGTTGCGGCGGTTTTTACGCCAGCGTCCGCTGCAGTTTCGAGTGCAGTGGCAATACCGACGGTGTCGTTGGGCGTGACGATCATGCCATCGAAACGCTGGGCGGCAACGAGATCTTCGACCTGGCTGAACTGCACGGGGGCAGAAAACTCGCCGTCAAATATCTCGACCGACACGTTTTCGTATTCCGCGGCGGCGCGCTGGATGCCCTCATAGATGGCCTGATTGAACCCGTTCTGGCTGGACGATGCCAGGTACGCGATAGAAATTGCATCGTCCTGTGCCATCGCTGGCATCGGCGTCAGGACCGTTGCGAGAACGGCGAGTTTTGTCATTGTCTTCATAGCTAAGATCTCCCTTTGAACTATGAGGTTTAGATATGTGGACGCGCCTCATGAGTTTGACGCGCGCCCTCGGTGATCGCCCCTTGCGAGATGGGACGGCCAAGGAAGTTCGCTGACTCAGGCCCCTCAGCCATGAGTAAGAGAAAACTTAAAGTCACAAGCGGCTGCCATTTCATGGCGGCGGCGACGCGATCCGGCGTGTAGTGGCCGGTCTTTTCAAGAAGATTGACGGTACCGAGCACCTTGCCGTTCGCTACGGCTGGCAGATTGAGATTGGATCCATAGCCCAGGGCCCGGATGTGCTCCCAGTCAAAAAAGACCTCGGCGAGTTCTTCAATTGTTGTGCTTGAGAACGGCTTGGCGGCCTCAACCACCAATTGGTAGAACCGGTTGCGGTCGAGCCTTTTGAAGTTGCCAAGGGCATAAGCAGCGTCGTTGTCGGTAAAGACGCGCCGGGTGCGCATTGTCTCAAGGTCGTAGAGTGAGGCGGTCATTAGCCCGCATCCGATCTCGCGGATCAGACCATCGCGGACATAGCCAAACAGGGAGACCGCAGATTGCGGTTGGGCCAGGAACTGGCAGATCTTGGCTGTGTTGCAGGTGTCATCACTCATAGGTGGCCGCCTTTCGGGTGCGCCCTTTCGCGTACGGTACGCCCGGATTTGATGACGCGCGTGATATGGGTTTGAGGCTTGCCCAGGATGGTGACGTCTGCGAATGGATCGGCATTGACGACGATCATGTCGGCGCGGGCGCCCTGTTTGATGGTCCCCGCCTTTCCCTCCAGTCCACACAGGCGCGCACCCACCTCGGTTGCGCTGCGAATGATCTGTGCTGGGGTCAGCACTTTGGCCAGAAGGTCGAATTCCATGCCGCCATACTTGCGCAACTGGCCCAGGAGGTCGGTGCCAAAGGCCATGGACAGGCCCGCGTCGCGCATAATGGCAAGGCTCTCCAGCCCCCGATCACGCACCACATCAATCTTTGCCTGTTCGGCGTGCCCAAGCCCAAGTGCGGCCCCTTCGAGCTTGAGCCCCTCGTATGCGACCAGCGTCGGAACGGCGATACACCCGGCATCTGCTGCGCGCCGGGCAGTTTCGGGGGTAATCAGGTTGCAATGCTCGAGGGAATGCACTCCAAGATCCACGCAGCGGCGAATGGCGGCATCGTGATAGACATGGGCGGCAACATAGGTGTTGGCGTTCTTGGCTTCCTCGACCATTGCCAGGATTTCCGCATCGGAATACTGGATGGAGTCGATGGGGTCATTGGGCGAGGATACCCCGCCATTGGCCATGACTTTTATGAACTTGGCGCCTTCCTTGAGCATCTTGCGGCATGTGGCGCGGACGTTATCGACACCATCGACCAGGATGCCCATGTTCCCCAGCCGCCATCCCAGGGCGTCGGGGCGGATATCGGTGCGCTCACGAAGATCGGTGTGGCCGCCTGTCATCGAGAGGCCCTTGCCACAGATGACGAGGTTGGGGCCGTCGATGTAGCCGTCTTCCACGGCGCGCACGAGGCCCAGATCGGCACCGCCCAGGTCACGCACGGTGGTAAATCCGCGGGTCAAAAGCTCTTCCATCACCGCCCCGGCCCGAAAAGCGGCCAGGGAATCCGGGGCAATGGCATTGCTCCAGAGGTTGAGGGTGTGGGCGACAACGTGGAAATGACTGTCGATCAGACCGGGCATGAGCGTTTGTCCGCCCAGATCGATGATCTCGGCATTGGCCGGCGCAGCCTGGCCAATGCTCGCGATTGTGTCGCCGTCAGTTGTCACGGTCGTCGGCGCTGTGAGCGCCTCGCGCTCGAAATCGAGCAATCGGGCGTTGGTATAGGCTGTTGCGGTCATATCGTTCCCATGGGATCGGCTGTGAGCGCCGCACATCGATTTCCCGTCGACCGGGCATCTTGTGTGTCGGGCGCCAGATCAGCACTGCCGGGCTTATGTTTCATCGGCCAATCACCTCGAGTTCCCGCGGCAGGGAGGTCAGAGATTTGGCGCCACTTTCGGTCACCAGAACGTCGTCCTCGATCCGGACGCCGAGAACACCGGGTTCGTAAAGTCCCGGTTCGATGGTGATCACCATGCCCTCTTGGAGCGTTTCATGGTTGCCCACCATGAGTTGCGGGGCTTCGTGAATGTCGAGACCGAGCCCGTGGCCGACCTTGTGTCGAATGTTGGCGCCGTAACCGGCATCGCGCAGCACCGATTGCACAGCGTGGTCGAGATCGTGGATGGCAATCCCTGGCGCGACCATGTCGCGTCCAACGCGATTGGCTTCCAGGACAACTTCGTAAAAGCGCCGATGGGGCTCAGGCACTTCCTCGCAGAAATAGGTCCGGGTGATGTCCGCGCTATATCCGTTCAGCTTGGCGCCGAAGTCGAACAGCAGGGCGTTGCCTGGCTTCAATATGCGCTCCGAAGACGGAATTCCGTGGCAATCGGCAGCCGCGCCGCCAGCCAGAACGATAAGGTCAAAGCCCGGCCCGTCGGCCCCACGCTCCAGCATTTCGACCTGCAGGCGGGCCCGGATTTCGGTTTCGCTCATCCCGGCACGCACCTGGCCGAGCGTAGCCACCAGGGCTGCCTCGCTAACGTCAACGGCCCGCTGGATCGCCGAGACCTCTTGGGGCTCTTTGATCAATCGCAGCGACGCCAGCATCGCCGTTCCATCGCTCACCGCGCTGCCGAAAGCGGCGCTGAGCGCCGCAGCTTCAAATTGGCGCATTCGGTTGCCTTCAACGGCCAATCGTTTGCCACCGACTTGTTTGGCAAGCTCTGCAAGAGCATCGGAATATCCGTCGGAATCTTGCCAATAGACCGTCTGCGCGTGTGGCATTTCTGCCGCCCAGCGATCACGCTCCAGCGCCGGGATAGCTGCGTGCGCATCGCCCTCGGCGGTAATGATAAGGATGGTCGGGCGCTCCATGAGCGCCAGGCTGACACCGGTGAGATAGAAAAAGTTTGGACCCGGCACAAAGGCAATGGCAGGGCAGTCTGCGGCCTTGAGCAGTGTCGAGAGTTTGGCGATCCGTTGACTGTTGTCCATATGCGGAGCGTCTTTCATCTTTTCGGGGTGGCGGCGCGCGAGAGAGGTGAGGTGACCAGATCCACCTCGTCGGCGATCGACGGTTCGAGCGAGGCTTTGATGACGGTCAAGATAGCCGCCAGCATCTCGCCGGCGATCTTGTTGCAGGCCACTGTGTCATTGACCCTTATGGCCGCGATCATGGCGCGATGGTTTTTTACTTGCTGGGCGAGATCGGCAGCGCTGGCATAGGGAAAATAATGCAGCAGCAGGGTGCGTCGTCCGGCATCGAGGCACAGCGGGTAATAACGGCCCAGAAAGAAATTGCGGGCAACTTCGCCATAGCCGCGCTGGAGATGCAGCATGGCTTTTGCGATGCTCAAGACATCGCCAGCTTCAATCGCCACTTCAAATTGCACGACGCGGTCTTCGAGGTCGACGAGATCATCGGGCGTGCGACGATGGGCGGCGTCAACGCACACGGCGCGGGTAAGAATCAGCCAGGTATCGAGAAGATCGTTGAGCCGGTGCATTGTGAGCGGAGCAACGATCGAGGCGCGGTTGGGCAGGACGTGAACCAGGCCCTCTCCGGAAAGCATGAATAGCGCCTCGCGCACAGGAGTGCGCGAGAGGTTGAACTCTTTGGCGATTCCCACTTCGTCGAGGCCGGAACCGGGTTCGCGCTGGAGATTGAAAATCTCCTCGCGCAGGGCCTGATAGACTGTGGTGGCGCCGCGTTCGCGTCGTACCGCTGCCGATTTTTCCGGTTCATCGAGCTTGGACATTCAGGCCGTTCCTCTCCCTTGGACGTCGCTTCCACTCGGGAACGCTAGCATAAAGTTTGCATTATTGTCTTGCATAAAGTTTGCACGCAACTTAGCATCTTGGCAATGGGAGTGCGGACAACCCTTGTGAACCGGGCGTTTCCGCGGCGTGCATGCTGTTGCCAGCGTGCCGGAATCTGGAGAATTGACCCCGGTCCACCGGGGCATGGGATCATCAAAGGAGAGGTTGGCAGGATGTCTTCAACCGGATACCGCGTCTCGGCCGATATCGGCGGGACCTTTACCGATATCGTATTTCAAAACAGCCAAACCGGTGCTGTACGAGCGCTCAAGGTTCTCTCGACCCCGCAAAACCCCGCACTTGCCGTGCTTGATGGCGTCAGAAAGGGGTTGGGCGAGGGCGAGCACATCGATTTTTTCGTGCACGGCACGACGGTGGGCCTCAATTCGGTCCTGACCCGTAAGGGCGCCAGGGTGGCGCTGGTTACGACCGAGAACTTTCGCGATGTTTACACCATCCAGGGCAATGACCGCGGCGAGATATTTTCGATCCGCTGGCGCAAGCCCGAGCCCCTGGTTTCAGTCGAGGATACGTTCACCGTACGCGAGCGGATAGCGGCTGACGGAACGGTGGAAACGCCGATTGTTCTTGATCAGCTCGACGCCGTTGTCCGCGCTGTGAGCGAGAACGGCTATGATGCCATCGCGATCTGTTTTCTTTTTGGCTTCCGTAATCCCGAGCATGAGCTCGCCGCCGAAGCGTATCTGCGCGAGCGGTTGCCCGATATCGACATTGCGCTCTCGCATCGGGTGTCCCCCGAATGGCGGGAGTTCAACCGGATATCGACCACCGTGATGGACGCCTTCACCGCACCGGTGGTGCGCCGGTATCTTTCAACCTTGGTCGAGCAGATGGCCGATACGCTGCCTGAAGGCGGGCGCGTTCATGTCATGGAATCCAATGGTGGCGCTATGACCGCTGACGCTGCGGCTAGCAGTCCGCTTCAGACATTGCTGTCGGGTCCAGTGGGCGGCACGATCGGGGGGAGATCGCTGGCCGAACAGACGGGGCGGGCCAACCTGATTTGCGTCGATATGGGCGGCACCTCGTTTGATGCCAGTTTGATTGTAGATGGGCTGCCCTCGATCTCCAACGAGACCACCCTTGAGGGTTTGCCGGTCCAAATGTCGGTAGTGGACATCCATGTGATTGGTGCCGGTGGCGGCTCGATCGCGTGGGAGGAGGCAAATGCGCTGCGTGTGGGGCCGCAATCGGCCGGGTCTGTCCCCGGTCCGGCGTGCTATGGCCGTGGGGGCGTCGAACCCACGGTGTCGGATGCGAATTTGGTGCTCAAACGCCTCGATAGCTCGAACTTTTCCGGCGGAGAGATGACACTCGATGCCCAAGCGGCGGAAACGGCAGTCAGGTCTTTGGGTGACCGGTTCGGACTCGAGCCTGCAGCATTTGCTCAAGGCATTATCGACATCATCAACGCAAAGATGGCTGATGCCATCCGCACCATTACCGTGCAGCGCGGGATCGATCCACGAGACTTTGCGCTCCTGGCCTATGGTGGTGCCGGGCCGAGCCAGGCTGCTGCCCTTGCCGAACAGCTCGACATCGGGGAAGTGATCATTCCGGTCCATCCGGGTGCATTTTCCGCATTCGGCATGCTCCAGACCGATATGCGCCACGACTTCAAGATGACCTGGTATGGCGATTGGAGTGCAGCGTCGCCGTCAGAATTGACACAGGCTTTCGAAGGGTTGGAGGATCAGGGCCGCGAGCATCTCAAGCATGAGGGCATGGATGAGACCGACATCAGTTTCGAGCGGTCGGTCGATCTGCGCTACGAAGGTCAGGAATATGTGCTGACGATACCGGCAGGCACGGGCACGGTTGACCTCAAGGCGGTGCGCGACCGGTTCGATGCCGCCTATCAGGCCCAGTACGGTCATTCGAGTGCGGCCGCCGGAGTTGAAGTTGCTAATTTGCGCGTTGCGGCACTCGGGCGTTTGCGGCGTCCGGGGCTGCCCAGTCCCAAAGACCGCGAAAGCCACACCATTCGCACCCGCAAGGTCTATTTCGACGGCGCCGAACACGACACCGACGTCGTGCGGCGCGAGGCTTATGCGCTCGGCGATACGCTCATCGGGCCTGCGATTATCGAAGAGGAAACGACCACCACTTTGGTGCCGCCCGGCTGGCGGGTCGAGGTGATCACTGGTGGTCATCTGTCCATGACCAAGATCGACGGGGAGTGAGGGCCATGACGATGAAAAGCGATCCGATTACGACCGAAGTTGTCCGCAACTTTGTTATCTCGTGTGCCCAGGACATGAATGCCGCGCTTTGGCGCTCGGCCTATTCCCCCGTCATTTACGAGGGCCGCGACAGCGCTGTGGCCATCCTTGACGCGGAAGGAAATATGCTGGGCCAATCGACCGGTGTTCCGCTCTTTGTGGGGGCCATTGATGCGTGTGTGCATCTGGTGATCGACAAGTATGGCGATGACATTGGCCCCGGCGACATCTTCTTGATGAACGACAGCTACCTTCAGGGCACCCACCTCAATGACTTTACGGCCGTGGGGCCACTGTTTCATGAGGGTGTTCTGGTTGGGTTTGGCGCAGCCCGGGCGCATTGGTCCGATGTGGGGGCGATGGATCCCGGCATGCCCATGGGGTCGAGCTCGATTTTCCAGGAAGGCTGGCGTCTTGGCCCCACACGGGTCGTCAAAGGCGGCGAGGAGCTCGAGGACTGGATCGATCTTATTCAGCGCAACACCCGCATGCGGTCTGCAATTCTGGGCGATTTCCGCGCTCAGGTCAGCTCGATCCGAACCGGGGAGCGTCGGCTGGGCCAGTTGCTGGACCGGATTGGCCGAGACACCTACAGGGCGAGCTGTCTCAACATCTTTGAACAATCGCGCGCCCTGGACCGGGCTGCCATAGCGGCGCTGGCCGACGGGACCTGGTCGCGCGAGGGATATCTCGACAATGATGGGCAGTCCGACGACCCGGTTAAGGTTCGCCTCACGCTCACCATCGAGGGCGAGAACATGCTCATTGACCTTGAGGGGTCCTCTCCTCCGGTTGCGGGGTCGATCAATTGCGGGGCAGTGCAGACGCAATCGCTGTTGCGCCTCGCATACAAGACAATGATCAGCCCTGACCGCGCCATCACCGGTGGCTCGTTCTCGACGATGACCGTCAGGATTCCCGATGTCTGCATGTTCAATGCAAGAGAGCCCTACGCGTGCGCGTGGTACTTCACCGGACTGGGGCTGTTGGCTGACCTTATGATCGCGTGTCTGTCCGAGGCCATGCCGGAACAGGCGACGGCGGCCCATTATGGGGATTCCATGGTGGCCTCCTTTTTCGGCGTTGATCCGCGCAAGAAGCAATGGCTTTCGGTGGAAGCGACCGCGGGAGGCTGGGGTGGCTCGAACGGATCGGACGGGGAGAGCGCGCTCATCAATTTGGTCAATGGCGGCTTTCGCAACCTGTCTGCCGAGGTTTATGAGACCAAGTTCCCGGTCCGGATCGAGGAGTTTTCCATCCGGCCCGACACGGGCGGAGCAGGCCGCTGGCGGGGTGGAAATGGCGTCGTGCGCAGCTATCGCATGATGGAAGACGCCGGCGGGGCTCTGTGGTTTGAGCGCAGCAAGACCCCCGCGTGGGGTCTCAAGGGGGGTAAGGACGCCAAGGGGCCGGAAAATACCCTGGTCTTGCCTGACGGCACCCGGGAGACCCCGCTCAAGATGCGGGCCCGTGTGCTGCCCAAGGGCACTCTTGTTATCACCCGTACTGGCGGCGGGGGCGGCTTTGGAAATCCGCTCGAGCGCCCGTTTGCGGAAATTCAGCGCGATCTCGATCGGGGATACCTTTCGGTTGGGGCAGCTGAAAGCGACTATGGGGTCGTCATAGTGGACGGCCGGATAGATGAGACGGCCAGCACGCCGCGCGCCATCCGGTAGAATGAGCGCGGGGCAGGGACCTGCCCCGCCTTCTTCCAGCAATAAGGAGAAGGGCCATGCCCGAGACACCCCAACAAGGGCGGGATTTGAACGCCCGTGTTTCCGAGGCGCTTGCACAAGATGGCGTCACCCCGTCCGACATTCTGGGACTGGTTTCCAACCAGCTTCGCGAAGACCTGGGGGTCAAGCTGGTGACGGTGACCCAGCGCGACATTGCTGATGGCTCATTTCTGCGGCTCTATTCTTCAATGCCCGATGCATATGCTGCGGCGGGGCGGAAACCGCCCAACGATACGCCCTGGAGCGAGCACGTCATCGAACAGCAGCAGACCTTCGTTGCCAATGACTACGCTGAGCTTGCGGCGGTGATGTTTGATCACGAGCTGATCCGGTCGCTCGGTTGTGAATCAATTGTCAATGTTCCAATCGTTGTGAAAGGTGCGGTCATCGGCACGCTCAACTGCTTGTCGGGACCGGGGCATTTCGATCGAAAGGCCGTAGAAGCCTGTGAGGGAATGCGCCACGTCGTGGCCCTGGCGCTTCTGCTTTATGAGACCGCACGATAGACCTCGGCTGTCCCTCGATACTCATGCGCTGGTGTCGGACGCTGGACGCGACAGACCACACGACTGCGCGTGGTGTGAAGGTGCGGTTCCACATTTCGCAAATGGGGAGGCGTCCTCCGAGACCCCTTGCTCACGAACCTCCAGGGCGACGTCCTTGACCTCATCGATGCCAGCAACCCCAGCCGCAAGATCGTTAACAAGTGGGGATCTGCAGTGACCCACAATGTCGCGCCGAGACTGCATTTGCCACTGCCGTGGCCGCAATCAGACCTCGCAGTTGCCGTCAGCTCCACGGCTAGAATGGGTTTGGCCCGCCTCCCTTTGTCGGGAAGGCCATCGTGCCAATCCAGCCAAAAGCCTCAACGATGATCTCCAGGAGGAGGTGAAAGCATGATGCCTTGGGGGCAAAAGACCCCGAAGGGCAACTTAAGGGGTGCTGATGACAAAGACCTGGCTGTGGCGTTAGACGGTCCTCAACCTCGTGCCAACCAGCAGCCAAATCGCGAACGCCAGCTCGGCGATCAGAGGTATGAGGTAGGCGATGGTTATGACCATCGGCTGATCGCCGGTTAGCAGAACAAATCCGCTCCCTGAAAGATAGACCAGGCCCGAGGCGGCGATTCCAATTCCGACCAGCTTGGGCACCATGGTCGATCGCATGATCATCCAGGCCGTCAGCAGGCAGTTGATCCCGAAGAAGATGAGACCAAGGTCATAGCCTTGCCCCTGCAATTGGAGCAATGCTTGCACAGCCCAGGCAAGGTTGTCGGCTCCGAAAGCGTCGGGAAAGTGCTCCCCACGCAGCAGCACCATCGCGGCTACCTGAAACAGGAGGTTCGCGGCAAGTACAATGGCTTGAGTCAGGCGCAAGATCATTGCGGCGAGGGCCACACGCGGCGCCACCTCGCGAAATAGCAGGTAGAGAAAGATGCCTACTGCAATATCGCACAGGATCATGCCGACGTCGGCGGCGAGGCTGAGGGAGAACAATCCGCTGGATGCCACAATATTGGCGAGCGTTTGTGGGCCGTTGTCCGGCACGATGAGCATTTCACGAACCGCCATTTCGCTCCAGATGCCCAGGGCGATGATAGCGAGATAGAACATACCCGCGGCACGGGTGGTGCTTTTGTTGGAACGAGCTTCCTGGTCAAGGCCGACCATCTTGGTGTCCTCCTTTGGACCCTAGGGGATGGACTGGCCGATTTGGCGGCCAGCGTTGCGAGGTGTCTTTGGGGGTAGGAAGTTACTCGGCCGCGAGAATCGCCACGTCGTGGTGGTCGATTTCGAGCACGACATTGCCGCGCTTATGGCCGCTCTGGACGTATTCGTGGGCTTCAGCGATCTGGTCGAGGCCATAGCGCCGGTCGATGGTGGTCTTTAGCGCACCGTCCTCGATCAAGGTTTTGACTTCCGCCAGACGATTGCTGAGTTCGGCATGCGGCAAGAGCCCCGTGGCAGAGAACCTGGCCTTCCTGCGTCCAAATTTCCCCGTCCATAACATGCGGAGCAAAAGACCAAGACCAAGAACCGGCGAAAGATAGACGCCATCGGACGTGAGCGCCCGCCTGGCCTTGCCGAACGGCACCTTGCCCACCGTATCGAAGATCACGTCATAGGCGCGACGCCGCCGGGTGAAATCCTCGGCCCCATAGTCGATGACATGATCGGCACCGAGGTCGCGCAGGAAAGCGGCATTGCGCCAACTCGCCACCGCGGTGACTTCGGCGCCCAGATGCTTGGCAAGTTGCACCGCCGAGGTGCCAAGGCCACCCGCCGCACCGTTGATCAGCACCTTCTGTCCCGGCTGGATCGTCACAAGCCGCGTCAGGAAATTGTGTACCGTGAGCGCGCCATCGGTCACCGGCGCCGCTTCTTCATAGGACATGGTCATCGGAATTGTCTCGACGATCCCGTCCTCTGGGACGGTCACGAACTGGGCGTGGGCGTGAAATCCGACGGTCGTCTCTCCGAACACATCGTCACCGACCGTAAAGCGGGAGACCCGGCGCCCGACGGCCTCAACCTTGCCAGCAAAGGCCGTGCCGGGCACCGCAGCTTTGGGCTTGCGCAGCCCCAGGAACAGCCTGCCGAACAGGGGCTTGCCCGTCCGCATCATCACGTCGGCCCGGGTCACGGCACTGGCATAAATCTTCACAAGGATCTCATTATCCTTGGGGGTCGGTCGATCGATCTCTTGAATGCTCAGGACTTCCGGACCGCCATAGGCATTGGCAATAACCGCCTTCATCTGTCGTCTCCTTTTGGATGCACCATTGCGGTGCCGATGGCCAAGAGGTACGGCAGACGTGCCCTCTGCAGAATTGACTAAATCCTGTATTTCGATATGCATATTTGCATGGATTGGCGATCTGTAAGATTTGACTGGAACCGCGCCCGGGCTTTTCTGGTCACGGCAGAGGAAGGGTCTCTGTCTGCCGCTGCGCGTGCTCTGGGCATGGCGCAGCCGACGCTTGGACGACAGGTGGACGCCTTGCAGGAGGAACTGGGCGTGGTGCTTTTCGAGCGAACAGGCCGAGGGCTTGAGCTCACTCCCAGTGGGCTGGACCTGCTCGAGCATGTGCGCACAATGGGTGAAGCGGCAGGGCGCCTTTCGCTCGGCGCCTCGGGGCGCGCTGAGGCACTCGACGGGACCATCGCCATCACTGCCAGTGAAATCGACGCCGCCTATCTTCTGCCTCCTATTATCGAGAAGCTGCGCCGCGCCGCCACCGGCCTGACCGTGGACCTGATCGCCAAGAACTCCGCCGCCGACCTGCGCCGCCGTGAAGCCGACATTGCCATCCGCAATTTCCGTCCGGACCAGCCCGAATTGATTGCCCGCAAGATCAAGGACGTCGCTGCGCGGCTCTATGTTTCGAAGGTCTATATCGAACGCTTCGGCAGGCCGGTGACTGCGGAAACGGTCGCTGAGGCCGATTTTATCAGCCTCTGGTCGCCCGATACCTATCTGGCCGGATTGGTAGAGGCGGGCTTGCCCATCGACCGCAGTAATCTAACCATCCTGGCAGACAGCCATCTGGTCCATTGGGAACTGCTCAAGGCTGGTCTGGGTATTGGCATGGTCCCGGAATTTCTAGGCGAAAGCACCCCTGGCATTGTCCGCGCCCTTGATGACAAGGCTCCAGCCTTTGTTTTTCCCATCTGGCTAACCACACACCGCGAGCTCAACACCTCTAGGCGAGTCCGAATGGTGTTCGACTTCCTCGCCGAGGAACTCAGCGGCATTTAGACCAGCCTGCACTCAGCCCTCGCCCCCTCGACGAGGTTGAATAGCTTTTATCCGCCCGCAAACGCGGCTACCGTCGGCTATAGCAGGTTTCGAGATCGTAGGCCGAATATGGACAAGCTTTCGGTGATGAATGCCTTCCGGCGGATTGTCGAGCGCGGCAGCTTTGTGGGTGCAGCCAGCGATCTGGGGGTGTCTCCCGGCTTGCTCAGCAAGGAAATCAAGCTGCTTGAAAAGAGCCTGGGCTGTACCTTGGTGACGCGCACGACCCGCAGCATGTCACTCACGGAAGCGGGGCAGGCTTATTACGAGAAGGCCGTGACCATTCTGTCGGCAGTAAACGCGCTTGAGGATGACATCCGTGCCAGCGCCAGTTCGCTGATCGGCCATCTCAAGATCAATGCCCCACATTCCTTCGGACAACTGGTAATCGCGCCAACGCTCCCGGGCTTTCTGGAAAGCTATCCCGAGCTTGAGGTTACCCTGTCTTTGGACGATAGAATCCTCGACGTTATTGAAGGCGGCTTCGACATATCCATCCGCGTTCGACCCAGTCTACCCGACTCTTCGCTGATGGTTCGTCGTTTGGGACAACTCAAACAGGCAATCTTTGCCTCGCCCTCTTATCTCGAGCGTTTCGGCACGCCGACCAGGCCCGATGACATTGCTGCTCACACGGTGGTCGGTTTCACCCTGGCTGGCCATCAGAGCGAATGGCAATTGCTTGGGCCGGACGAGCCCAAAAAGCTTGCACTGCATCCGCGCATCAAGGTCGGCAGCAGCGTCGTTCTGCGCGATCTGCTGATTGCAGGCTGCGGTATCGGCACGCTTCCAGACTTCATATCGCGTGAACCTGTGGCCAATGGACGCCTCACGCGTGTCTTGCCCGAATACGAACTGCCCTCGCCCGAGGTCTTCGCCGTCACCGCATCGCATATGGGATCCGACCCCAGGGCCAGGGCTTTTGTTGCCCATCTTCAGGATGCGCTGAACGATCTCCATTCTTGATGCAGCGTGAACAGTGTTTTGAGCGCCGGGTGATTACTCGGCCGCCCAAGGTCAGGGATGTTGCTGGCAATTCCAAACCTTGCCAGAGGCATCCAAATGACACGCATACTTGTCGCCTACTATTCCAGCTATGGCCATGTCCGCGCATTGGCGGAGGCAGAGGCCGAAGGCGCGCTGAGCGTCCAAGGGACGATCGTGGACCTGCGCCGTATTCCTGAAACGGTTCCTCAAGCCGTCCGCGAGAAGTCCGGCTATATTTTTGACGACACGCCGCTGGTCAGCCCCGGCGACCTCGCCAACTACGACGGCATCATCCTCGGAACCCCAACACGCTTCGGCATGATGGCGGGGCAGATGAAGCAGTTTCTTGATCAGGCAGGCGGGTTGTGGGCCCGCAATGCGCTGGTGGGCAAGGTTGGTGCGGTCTTTGCCTCGACCGGGTCCCAACATGGTGGCCATGAAGCCACTATCCTGTCTACGCAGGTTCCGCTCATGCACTTCGGCATGGTGATTGTCGGACTGCCCTATTCCTTTGCCGGGCAGACACATGGCGAAAGCGTGGTTGGGGGCTCACCTTACGGGGCCGGAACAATCGCCGGCGTTGATGGCGCCCGTCACCCAACCGAGATCGATCTTGCCGGCGCTCGCTTTCAGGGCGCTCATGTTGCCCGAGTTGCAGGGCGGCTCGCACAGGAGGATTGGGCACTGGACGCGGCCTGAGGCGGCCGCGGCCTAGTCCTGCATCATCCGGCACTGGAGCTCAAAATGTCACGGATATCAGATATCTTCCTGACTGCCCTGGCACCGGCAGTCTGGGGCAGCACTTACATTGTGACCACCGAGGCGCTTCCCGGTGGTCACCCTCTGACCCTGGCTGCGCTCCGAGCCCTGCCGGCAGGCATCTTGCTCCTGGCACTCACGCGCAGCCTCCCGCCCCTGGCCCTGACAGGCCGCGTTCTGGTCCTTGGTGCCCTCAATTTCGGGCTTTTCTGGACCATGCTCTTCATCGCCGCAGACCGGCTGCCAGGCGGTGTGGCGGCAACCCTTGGCGCTGTCCAGGCCCTTATGGTAATCGGATTGGCGCGTGCCTGGCTCGGCACGCCCATTATGGGCGGCGCTGTTATTGCGGCGGTCGCTGGTGTGGTCGGGGTCGCACTACTGCTTCTGGGACCCGCCGCTGCGCTTGATCCCGTAGGCGTTCTGGCAGGGGTTCTAGGGGCGGCTTCAATGGCCGCCGGTACGGTGCTCAGTCGGAAGTGGGCTCCGCCGGTCTCCGCTCTAAGCTTCACGGCATGGCAATTGACTGCAGGTGGTTTGGTGCTTCTGCCTCTGGCCATGCTTGTTGAACCGGCACTGCCCCCATTGTCCGCCACCAACTGGATGGCCCTTGCCTGGCTTGGTCTGGTCGGTGCGGCCGCCACCTATGGCCTGTGGTTTCGCGGGCTGGCTCGACTGGAACCAGCCGCCGTCTCCATGCTGGGCATGGTCAGCCCGCTCGTTGCCGTTGCCCTGGGTTGGTTGTGGCTCCACCAGTCCCTGACCCCCCTCCAAATCCTGGGGGGCAGCATCGTTTTGGCTTCAGTATGGGCTGGACAAGTCACCAATCGTCGACCACCCGGCAAAGCCAGAAGCGCGCGGGTCGTTCTGGCCCCCGAAAACCTTAAATGGGGACCGTATATGTTCCTGGCCTCCAAGCTTGGTCGCCTTGCCGACCGCCGCCGAAAGCGTAATGTAACCGTTCAACTCTGTGCCCTTTCCGAACACCGACTGAATGACCTTGGTCTCTCGCGCTTGGATCTCATTGGTTCGGCGCCGACGACAAAATGCCAACCAGTTCGCAACCATCCTCGCACAAACACAGCTTGATTATTCCGGCCGCGGAGATGTTCCCAGGAGGACAAAATGGAAGGGATAACTGCCGCTCGGTTTGGGATTATCCTCAAGACAGAGAGATTTGCCGCGTGCACGGAATTTTACCGGGACGTGCTCTCGTTGAACTTGTGGTACCAGAAGCCCCACCTGCTCTGCTTCCATTTCGGTGTCGACAGCTATCTGATGGTGGAGCGGGGCGGCGTAAGCGCAGATCTCCGCAAGGGCGCCGAGATCAATCCCGTCGTCTTGCGGTTTGATGTGCCCGATGTTGATCGTGCAGCCAACCGAATTGCCGAGCTCGGGATCGCTGTAGAGGTTCTGCGGCTCGAGTGGGGCACGATCGCCATCTTTTCGGATCCGGACGGAAACCCCTGCGAGTTCAAAAATGCCGACGATCCGTACTTCGATTTGCCCTAGCGTGTGACATGGTGCGATCTGAGATCTGTATCACCGATGTTCTGCCGTGCTGCCATACCCGCTGCGGCTGACCTATGTCGTTTTGGGGTGGGCATGGGGTCGACCGGTACCGCGACAGTTTAGACGCCTTGCTGGACGCCCGCTCCCGACTTCAAAAACTCGTGGCAGAGCGAGGCGGTCGCGAGTTCTCCTACGCCTCTTGGCGGTTCAGTGACAAAATCGGCCGACCCATCTTGCCCGTTGTATAAAGGAATGAGAACGTTCACAGTATGGAGCCGACTGTCCGGTTCTTTCGCCCGAACGCGGCATCGATGGATCAGAAATAGGAGCAGGCCCGTGCCTTTGTCGTTCGACAATATCTGCGCGATGAACTTCCACTACCAGCGCTATCCGCTCGAGGCATTCCTTGACGATGCCGCCGAACTCGGTCTTACCCAGGTCGAGATCTGGGGCGCCGCGCCACACTTTTATGTGGGCGACCGGACACTGAGTGATGCACGCGAATTGAGAAACCAGATTCGCACGCGCAACCTAAAGATCGCCTGTTTCACACCGGAACAATGCGTCTACCCGATCAATCTCGCATCACCTCAAGAAAAGCTTAGAAATCGCAGCGTTCGCTATTTTGAGCAATGCCTGGAGATGTGTGCGGAGATGGCAAGTCCTGCGCTGCTGGTTACACCAGGCTCGGGATATGCCAATGAGCCGGCGGCACTGGCGTGGGATCGGTGTGTGAATTCGCTTGGAACGATTTCAAAACGCGCAGAAGAGCTTGGCATAACCCTTTATCTCGAGTGCCTGCCACCGGCATGGAGCAATGTGGCAACCACGGCACGCGATCTTGCCCGGCTGCTCGCTGTCGTCGGCTCACCGGCAATCCGATCAATGATGGATACCTCGGCAGCGGTTCTGTCGGAAGAAAGTGTTTCCGATTACGCGACCGAGCTGAAATCCGGTTTCGCTCACATGCACATGACGGATGCAGATGTCGCGGGCAGTCATCTGGCTTGGGGAGATGGCATGCTCGACCTCGATCTCTACCTTGCCGAGCTCCAAACCATTGGCTACCAGGGGGCCCTTTCGCTCGAGTTGACCAATTCGAGATATTATCTTGATCCAAAGCCCGCTCTCAAGCAGAGCGTGGAAAAGCTCTCTGCAGCCATCGGGCGCTTGGCATAGACAGGGCCCGAGCAAATAGAACGCGCCGGAATCGGTTTTCCGATACCGGCGCAAATGCGGCTTTTCCCTGCCTGGCGGGTCAGAAACTGTGATCAGTAGTCGGAGATCTTTTTCATATAGCGCCGGCCCTCCAGCATGGGCTGGTTGCGCAGATCAGCAATTCTATAGGCAAAGCGCCACAACGTGTCGAAGAACACCAGTGGAACAAGATAGCCGCGGAAGGCTTCGTCAATGCCGCTGAGGTCGAGCTTTTTTGCATCGAGGACCATGACGTTCTTTTCCGAACCAAACCGGAGTGCGAAGTCTCTTGCTCTTTCCTCCATGCGGCGGGTCTCATCAAGACCGACCATGACGATGAAGCTTGCGTCCTCGTCGGTGACTTCGAACGGGCCATGGAAATATTCGTTGGCGTGAATGGCCTGAGAATTGATCCACTGCATCTCCATCAACACACAGATCGAGAAGGAGTAGGCTGCGCCGTAGTTGGCGCCGCTGGCAAGCGTATAGATGACGTCTTTCTTGGCGAGCCGGGGTGCATAGTCATCGAACATGGGAGCAAAGACCTCATGGGCCTTGTCGATGGCCGGCTGAAGATGGCTCAGGCTCGACAGGAGTGAAGGTATGATATCGACTCCGTCGGTCTGGTTCACCAGACCGGCCAGCAGCATGTAGAGCACGCCATAATTGGACTCGGCAGCGTCGATGGGAATGCCGGTCGTGTAGAACGCCTGATAGTTGAGAACATGTTCGGCGGTCCGGCCGAGCGGGGAGTCCGAGTCCAGTGTCATGGCTATCGTGGCAGCGCCCCTTGAGCGCGCGAACTCGGCTGCGGCGGCAGTTTCTTTTGTGGTGCCGGTCTGAGAGCAAAGGATGACCAGGGCGTTTTCGTCAAGCTTGAGGGGATTGCGCGCGATGAACTCGTCGGCGTTGTAAACGTCAGAGTTCAGTGTCTTGGAATGGCGGTCGAGAAAGTACTTGCCCGGGTGCATGATTGAAAGGGATCCGCCACAGGCGACGAGAAAGACGTTCCTGATCTCGCGACCCCTTATGGCGCTCAGAGCTTTTGAGATATCGGGGTTGAGTTCGGTTTTCATAAAGGCCTCTTGCATTGGCAGGTCCAAATGGGGGGACGGTCTGGCGCTTGGAGCCAGGGCGGGTTGAAAAATGTGCGTCGCGCAGAAGTTCAGCGTGCCGCGTTGACAACTGTCCTGATAAAGTGCGAACGTTCTCACACAGAGTCAACACGAAAATTCGCTTCAGAAGGGTCAGATGGTCAGAATCGCAGCAATGGGCGACAACGTGGTGGATTGCTATGTCGCCAACGGGATGATGTATCCTGGCGGAAATACACTAAATGCCGCTGTCTTCATCCGCCGGTTCGGCGGGCTATCGGCCTATATCGGTCGCGTTGCTGACGATCCTGCAGGGCGCCATATCTGCGCAGCGCTTGAATCAGAAGGGGTCGATGTCTCCCATTTGCAGGTGCTCGATCAAGGCATGACGGCCTATTGCGTCGTCGGCCACGAGAAGGGCGACAGGGTCTTTCTCACCTTTGACCTCGGCGTCTCGATGTTTGAGCCGACCCAGAGCGATATCGAGTTCGCTTCTGGCTATGACGCCGTCCATATCGGTCGCTCCAGTGGACTCGATGATCATCTGGCCAAGCTGGCTGGACGGACGCGGCTGTCCTACGACTTTTCCACCAGGTACGAAGCCGAGCACGTCGAGGCTGTTGCCCCACTCTGCTACCTCGCTGCCGCTTCGGCCGGTGACATAGCTGAGAGAGAGGCCCTGGCCCTCCAGCAACGCATGCTTGATGCGGGAGCCAACTGGGCGCTGGTCACCCGTGGTAAGGCCGGAGCGATCCTCTCGGATGGACGCCGGGTTCACTCAGTGGCAGCAGTTTCCACTCAAGTTGTCGACACGCTGGGAGCGGGGGATACCTTTACTGCCAGGACACTGTTTGGCTTGCTCAAAGGTGAGGGGGCAGATGAAATTTTGGCGTCAGCGGCGCAGGCGGCGGCCGACACGTGTCGATACTACGGTGCCGTAGGGTATGGCACCCCGATTGAAATTTGCGCCGACGTGCCGGTTCTAAAGGGCCTTGGTGTTTGATGGCGCCGCCCGCTCATGAGCTTTTGGCATGACCTCAGCACCATTGGGCGTTTCCCGGGCTTCGCGAGGATGTGTAGGACCTTGGGTGCGAGACTTTCAAACCAGAGTGAATAATGGCTGTGACAAAACCCTCGCTTGGTGACCATCTCAAGTTGGCCCACCGGGTAAATTCCATCGAGGTCTCTCTGATCGTGCGCCTGAGTGAGACCGCCGCCGCGCGCAAGGCAGCTGGCGAGGATGTGATCTCGCTTGGAACGGGCGAGCCCGATTTCGGCACTCCCGATTTCGTTCTGGACGCAGCGCGCGCAGCAATGGAGCGCGGCGAGACGCGATATACCGCCAATACGGGAACCGCGGCGCTTAAGACTGCCATTGTGGCGAACTACCGAAACAAGGGCATTGGCATCGGCCCCAAAAACATCATCGCATCGGCCGGGGCCAAACAGGTCTTGTTCAATGCCTTTATGGCAACGCTCGATGAGGGCGACGAAGTGGTGATCCCGGCGCCCTACTGGACAAGCTATGTCGACATGGTTTCGATGTGTGAAGGTGTGCCTGTAACGATACCGACGAGCGCCAGAGAAGGTTTTGTTGTATCCCCGCAAGCGCTGGAGCAGGCGATCACCCCGCGTACGAAGTGGGTGTTGCTCAATTCCCCGTCCAACCCCTCAGGCGGGGCATACGATCACGATCAGCTGCGCGCCCTGCTGCCGGTTTTCGAGCGGCAGCGGCATGTGGGCCTGATGTCGGACGAGATATATGAGCATCTTGTCTATGATGACTTTTCCTTTGTCTCGGCATTGGAAGCTCTGCCTGAACTCGCCGAGCGAACCCTTGTGGTGAACGGCGTTTCCAAAGCGTATGCCATGACCGGATGGCGGCTCGGTTACGGTATTGGTCCAGAGGTATTGATTGGTGCAATGGCAGCGGTGCAGGGGCAGGCAACGTCTGCGCCATCCTCTATTTCCCAAGCAGCGGCGATTGGAGCCTTGGAGGGTCCAATCGCCGTGCTGAAGGAACGTCGTGCCGATTTTGAACGCCGGCGGGATTTGGTGGTGGCTGGGCTCAATGCCATTGATGGCTTGGTTTGTTCCAGGCCGCGAGGCGCCTTCTACGCCTTTCCAGACTGCACGGGGCTCCTCGGACGCAGGGCGCCCGGCGGCAGGCTGATTACCACGGACACCGAACTTTGCGAGTATTTCCTTGATCGGGCAGGCGTTGCTGTCGTGCCCGGAGTGGCTTTCGGGGCACCGGGACATTTTAGACTGTCTTATGCCTATGCCCAATCGGCGCTCGAGCAGGCGCTCGAACGCATCGCGGCCGCCAGCGCCGCACTCTCCTCCCTCACGTGAACCAGGAACTGCATTAGCCCATGGCCCACAATGACACTTTATCCAACGCCGGTCTGACCCAAGACGAACTCAGCGGCGGCGATCTCAAGGTCTTCTCGCCTGTCGACGGCGCCATGATCGCCGAGATCAAGACCCACACGCCGTCCGACGTCGAAGCAATGATCGCTCGCGCCAAGGCAACGTTCGACGCCTGGCGTCGGGTGCCCGCGCCAAGACGCGGCGAGTTGATCCGGCTCTTCGGGGAAGAATTGCGCGCCGCCAAGTCTGAACTTGGAGCGCTCGTAACGCTCGAATGCGGTAAAATCCTACAAGAGGGTCTCGGTGAGGTCCAGGAGATGATCGACATCTGCGACCTCGCCGTCGGCCAGTCGCGGCAACTGTTCGGTCTCACCATCGCCTCTGAACGTCCCGGGCATGCCATGCGCGAAACCTGGCATCCCATGGGGGTTGCCGGAGTCATTACCGCCTTCAACTTCCCCGTCGCCCCCTTTGCCTGGAATTTCTGCCTCGCAATCGTCTGTGGCGACCCGGTTATCTGGAAACCCTCGGAAAAGACGCCGCTTTGTGCCCTGGCCACGGCGAAACTCTTCGAGCGAGCAGTCGAGAAATTCGGCGATGCTCCGGCCGATCTCCTCCAGATTGCTCTGGGTGCAGGCGAAGTGGGCGAAGTTCTGACCCGATCAAAGGACGTTCCGATCATCTCGGCAACCGGCTCGACCCGCATGGGCCGCGCGGTAGGGCCGGTCGTGGCCGAACGGTTTGGCAAGTCTATCCTGGAGTTGGGCGGCAACAACGCCATGATCGTCGCCCCGTCCGCCGATCTGGACAACGCGGTGCGGGCCATTGTGTTTTCGGCCGTCGGGACGTGTGGCCAGCGCTGCACGAGCCTGCGCCGGGTGATCGTGCACGAAGATGTTCGCGACACGCTTGTCGAGCGCCTCAAGGCTGTTTACCAGGGCCTGCCCATCGGCAATCCGCTTGAAGCGGGGACGCTTGTGGGGCCGCTCATCGATGGGGACGCGGCGCGGATGATGGAAGAGGCGCTCAGCGCGGCCAGGGCGCAGGGTGGAACGGTCACCGGCGGTGGAAGCGCAGACGGCGTTGAGGGGGGAGCCTACGTGCACCCGGCCATCGTTGAAATGCCCGACCAGACCGATATCGTTTGCACCGAAACCTTCGCGCCTATCCTGTACGTTATGACCTACAAGACGCTCGATGAGGCGATCGCGTTGCAGAACGGGGTGCCGCAGGGGCTCTCGAGCTGCATTTTTTCAACCGACGTGCGCGAGACCGAGACATTCCTCTCTGCAGTGGGATCGGACTGTGGCATCGCCAACGTTAATATCGGTCCCTCTGGCGCGGAGATTGGCGGGGCCTTCGGCGGCGAAAAGGAGACCGGAGGTGGACGCGAAAGTGGATCTGACGCCTGGAAGGCCTATATGCGCCGCCAAACCAACACTGTGAACTATTCCCGCGAACTGCCGCTCGCCCAAGGGATCACATTCGACATCAAGGCCATGCCATGACCGACTTTCTGTCCAAAAGCGAAATCAGAGCCCGCTTTTGCCGGGCCATGTCCGAGATGTACAAGAAGGAGGTTCCCCTTTATGGAGACCTCATTGATCTGGTCCGCGACGTCAACAATGATGTCCTGGCCAACGATCCAGATCTCAAAGCGCGACTTGAAGCGCTCGACAATCTCGATCGACTCTCTGAAGAGCGTCACGGGGCCATTCGGCTTGGCAAGGCGGACGAGCTTTTCACGATGCGGCGCCTGTTTGACGTCATGGGTATGGAGCCGGTTGGTTATTACGACCTCTCGGTGGCGGGAATTCCCGTCCATTCCACGGCTTTTCGCCCCACCCAGAGCGAGGCACTCAAGCGCAGCCCGTTCCGCGTTTTCACCTCGCTTTTGCGTTTGGAGCTTATTGAAGACAAGAATTTGCGCGAGGCAGCCGAGTTGACGCTTGCCGAGCGCGATATCTTTTCTCAGCACGTGCGGTTTCTGATCGACAAATCCGAATCTGAGGGCGGCCTGAACGAGGCTGATGCCGAGGCTTTCATTTCCGAGGCTCTCGGAACTTTCCGCTGGCACTCGAACGCCACTGTGTCCGAAGCGACCTATCAGGAGCTCCATGACGCTCATCGTTTGGTCGCGGACGTGGTGAGCTTTCGCGGTCCCCATATCAATCATCTTACGCCGCGCACCCTCGATATCGATGCTGTCCAGCGCCTGATGCCCGAACGCGGCATCACGCCCAAGGCCGTGATCGAAGGGCCGCCGCCACGCCAATGCCCGATCCTGCTGCGCCAGACCAGTTTCAAGGCGCTCCAGGAACAGATTGCCTTTATTGGGAAAGACGGCAATCGCGTTCCAGGCAGGCATACGGCGCGGTTCGGTGAAATCGAGCAGCGTGGGGTCGCGCTCAAACCCAAGGGCCGCAGGCTCTACGATGAGTTGCTCGACAGTGCCCGCGGACTGGCTCAGCCCAAGGCAGATGGCTCCAACACAGCTCAATATATGAGAGCGCTGCGTGAAGTCTTTGCACCCATGCCGGATTCTTATGAGAACTTGCGCGCGCAAGGGTTGGCCTATTTCCACTACTACGTGACAGAGCAAGGCAAGTCGGCGTCGCGCCATGAACTGTCACACGATATCGAATCGCTGATTGACTCTGGGTATGTGGGGACTGATCCCATCGTGTACGAAGATTTTCTCCCCGTTTCGGCCGCAGGCATATTCCAGTCGAATCTGGGCGACAATTCTGCCAGGGACCGGCTGGAAAAGTCCCACCAGCAGAGCTTTGAGGCGGCCCTGGGAGCGCCTGTCGCAGACGAATTTGCGCTCTACCAGGCCCTTGAGGACGCTTCGCTTGACGCTGTATGGGATGCACTGGGCCTGTCACGAACTCAAGCGAGCTGAGAGCGAGAGTGCACGCCCGCTCTCCCACAAAAGACGCTCGCCTCAAGCGCTTCATCAAGGCGCTCAAGGCCGGCGGTTTTGCAGGCGACATTGATACCGGATTGGGAACCCGAGAGGTTTTGGCGATCGACAATTCGGTCTATCGGGTGCCTCCCTTGGCAGCGATATTCCCACGCCGACCCAATGATATCGAGATTGCCGTCCGCGCACTCGATCAATCGGGGCCCGAGCCCCTGAGCCTGACGGCCAGAGGTGGAGGTACCGGCACGAATGGGCAGTCTCTCAATGACGGGATCATTCTCGACACCTCGCGATACCTCAGGTCCATTATCGGGTTTGATGCCGAAGCTGGAATTGTGCGCGTGGAACCAGGTGTGGTTCTTGATGAGCTCAACGCGTTTCTCGCCCCCCATGGCTGGTTCTTTCCCCCGAGCGTCTCGACGGCCAGCCGCGCAACGATCGGGGGCATGGTTGCAACCGATGCGTCTGGCAAAGGATCGCGCCAATACGGCAGAACCTCGGACTATATCGCATCGATGGACGTGGTTCTCGCGGACGGTACGCCCTTAACGATTGCGCCCTTGGACGAGACTCAAGCCGCCAACGTCGCTGGGCGCGACGACAGGGGTTCGCTTCTTGCCGCCGAAGTCAAGGTGATGCTGGAGGCGGCAAAGCACCATTTCCAGCACGTCTTTCCCAGGATGAACCGCGGCCTGACTGGCTACAATCTCAAAGAGGCCCTCCCAGAGAAGGGCGGTCTGAATTTGTGCAAGATTCTTTCAGGCTCGGAAGGCACCTTGGCGATCACGGCAGCCATTACCCTGCGCTTGCGGCGAACGCCAAAATCGAAGGGGCTCATGGTGCTGTTCTACCACAGCTTTGCCAGTGCCCTCGGCCATGTGCCCCGTCTCGTCGAGGCAGATCCGCTGGCAGTAGAGATCCTTGACGACAAGATTTTGAGCCTGGCGCAGAACGACCCTGTCTGGGCAGAGCTCGGATCGCTGTTAGGGGAGGTCGATGGTCGTGTCGGGGCCGTCAATTTTGTGGAGGTGGCTGGAGACAGTTCAGTGGAGGTCAGCGCAAAGCTGGCGACGCTGGCTTCTCATCTTGAAGGTGATGACACAGCCTTTTTGACACGTTCTGTAATCGATCCTGCCGCCATAAAGGCGGCGTGGTCACTCCGGGCGAAGTCCGTTGGGCTCCTTGGTGCTCTCGAAGGGAAACGGAAAGCCTATCCCTTTGTCGAGGATACCGCGGTGCCGCCTGAAAACCTCGCCGCCTATGTTGCCGAATTCCGTGCACTTCTTGATCAACACGGCCTTTCCTATGGCATGTTCGGCCATGCTGATGTGGGATGCCTGCATGTTCGTCCTACGCTCGACATGCGCGATGCGGCCGACCGAGAGTTGATCCGTACCGTTTCCGATGGCGTCCAAGCATTAACCCGCGCATATGGCGGCTTGATTTGGGGCGAGCACGGACGCGGTGTACGTGGGGAATACCTTGAAGAGGTCTTCGGGCCAGATCTCTACCCGGTTGTGCAGCGTATCAAGTCCCTCTTCGATCCTGGCAACCGGCTCAACCCGGGCAAACTTGCAGCGCCTGCCGGCAGCGAGGTTGGTGTGCTGCGAATCGACGAGGTGCCTTTCCGCGGCGAAACCGACGCCGAAATTCCCGCTCACCGTCGGCCGATGGTGCAAAATGCCATTGACTGCAATGGCAACGGCGCCTGTCACGATTGGGATCCTGCCGACCCGATGTGTCCCTCCTACAAGGTCAGCAGGGACAAGACGCAATCGCCAAATGGTCGCGCCGCGCTTCTAAGAGCATGGGCGCGGACACCCGATCCCGAGGCCGAGGCGGCACTCAAGTCCAGTCTTGATACGTGCCTGTCCTGTCGTGCCTGCGCATCGGCTTGTCCGGTCAAGGTCGACATTCCGACGATGAAGGCGTCGTTTCTCGAGACCTATTATGCACGGCATCGCCGCCCGATGCGCGACTACGTTGTCAGGCTTATGGAACCGGCGCTCCTCACCGCCCGTCGCTTCGCGCGACCGTCAAATGCCGTGCTGGACAGTTGGCCGGCAAAGCGGGTGCTGACCGCTCTTGGGCTGGTGGACCTGCCAGGGTTCTGTGACCGGACTCTGGAAAGCCGACTGCGCGAGGAAGGAATTGCGCTCCTCGATCTGTCCCGCCCTCCCACAGAGTCGGGAAGTGTGATTATTGTCCCTGACAGCTTTCTTGCCAGTTTTGACATCGGGCCGCTGATTGCCACTGCCAGGATGTTGAGCCTACTTGGGTTCAAACCGGTTGTGGCACCTGTTCTGGCCAACGGCAAAGCGCTCGAGGTGCGCGGTTTCGGTCGGGCCCACGCCAAGTCAAACCGGCATCTCCAGCGGACTCTGCGTTTGTACGCTGCACTAGGATGGCCCCTGGTCGCCGTTGAACCGGCAACCACGATCGATGCCCGCAGGCATGGCGCCGACTTCCTGCTCCCGATTGATGTGTTCCTTGAGCGGCAGCTGGCAGGGGATGGCAATTTCGAACGCATCAGAGACGGCGGCAGTCTGTTTCTTCATTGCACGGAAGCAACCAGCGATCCCAAGGCCGGTGGCCGCTGGCAGAAGATCTTTGCCCATTTCGGAATCGAGGTGGATGTCGTCAGTGTCGGCTGTTGCGGAATGAGTGGATTGTTTGGGCATGAGGCTGAACACAAGGAGATGTCGCGCGCGATTTTTGAGCTTTCATGGGCTGATCCGATAGCAAGAGGCGGCGCCATGGCGACGGGCTTTTCCTGCCGATGTCAGACCAAACGCTTTGGGCAAGGGCGGGTGCCCCATCCCCTTGAAGTTCTGGCCTGTCACGTTGCCGGGCAGGGGAGTGGCTATGGGGGGCGGCAAAATGGATAATGCGTCCCCCCAAGGGTCTGTTAATTTGAGGGCTTTCCCACTCCGCCCCTCTGGTGAACCCATGGCCATTCCGCGTCGCTTCCTTCCCTCCATGTCGTTGCTCTCGGCGTTCGAGGCCGCGGCACGCCATGAAAGCTTCACAGCTGCTGCAGAAGAACTGTCTGTCTCTCAAAGTGCAGTCTCTCGTCAGATCCGGCTGCTCGAAGAGCAGATTGGAAGCAAGCTTTTTGTACGGGACAGGCAGACAGTCCGGCTTTCCGAGGCCGGAGCCACCTATGCGCGCGAAATTCGCGAAGCTCTGCAACGAATTGGCAGTGCCTCGCTCAACCTGCGCGCCAATCCGTACGGGGGGACGCTCAATTTGGCCATTTTGCCTACATTCGGAACACGCTGGCTGGCGCCGCGACTTCCGATGTTTTTGGAGCGGCAACCTGGTGTGACCATCAATCTTACCACGCGGCTCGAGGCATTTGACTTTCGCGCCGACCCTTTCGATGCGGCCATTCATTTTGGCGACAACCCATGGCCGGGAACCGAAGGCGTGGAGCTGATGACCGAAACGGTCATCCCGGTTGCGTCACCTGGGTTTCTGGAGCGCCACACGATAAACACCGCCCAGGATTGTCTCGGGGCTCCTCTGCTCCATTTGGCGAGCCGAGCCGATCAGTGGGAGCGTTGGTTTGCACAACAAAACGTCGATGCCGGGCGTTTGCGCGGCATGCTGTTTGATCAGTTCGCAACGGCGGCCCAGGCTGCCAGTTCGGGCCTGGGCCTTGCGCTTTTGCCGCGCTTTTTGATCGAAAGCGACCTGGAGCGGGGTGATCTGGTTCCCATCCTGAACGCGCCAATGCTCAGCCGCGAGCGCTACTTTCTCGTTTGGCCGCCAGCCCATGCCAGCCACCGTCCCCTAAAGGCTTTCCGTGACTGGATCATCTCGCTGTCGAGAACGGATAACGACTAGCCTCCGTCTGCTTGACCGGGAAGAAAGGACATCCACGGGCTGTTGACTTATCGTTCCATAAGGAACTAATATGAAGGCGAGGGTGCCGGCGCGCGGTTCGGTAGGCCGCGAGTTCCGGGCAATTTTGTGCCGTTATGCGGTATGATGAATTGGAGAGTCGATCAGTTTATCGTCAGATTTTGCCAAGGCCGGCCCGATTTTGGTACTGATTTCCGAATTGGCCGGTTCCGCCTTTCGGCGGTCTGAGCGTGGCTTTCTGGGCCGCTTCCGCGGTTTTGAGAAGATGCCTGCGCGGCCGGGCGGCGCGACCATTGACCAATGTTGTTCCATATGGAACATATTTTCATTGGGTGAGAATCCTGCGGCGCAGGTGAAAACAGCTCTCCTCAAGGAGAGCGAAACAGAGGGTGGGGTCGATGCTGCACGACCCCGGAACCGAAATGATGCTAGCGCAGCCAAAGGGAGTAACACGATGATTTCGTCAATGATTAGCCGTCGGGCACTGGGCAAGCTACTTGCGGCCACCTCGGCATTGGGTCTTATGAGCGCGCCCGCCCTCGCTCAGGAGGTGACGATCCGCCTTGCCACTGTCAATCCGCCCACCGGCGAATCCTTCATCATGGCCGAAGAGGCTGCCGAGAGGGTCACCGAGCGCACCGAAGGGCGTGTTCAGTTCCAGATGTTCCCTTCTGCTCAGCTTGGCTCGACCACCGATTCCATCGAGCAGGCCAGCCAGGGGCAGCCCGTGATGACGTTCACTTCGGCGTCCTTTCTGGCCGGTTTTGGTGTGCCGGAGCTCGCGATCGTGGAAGGTCCCTTTATTGTTGAAAACACCGAGGAAGCCGAACGACTGGCGTTTTCCGATCTCATGATGGGCTACTACGATGATCTTGCACAGACTGCAGGAATTCGCGTTGTAGCGCTGAACTGGTTTGATGGACCCCGGCATATGATTGGCAATGCTGGCTATCCTCACCCCGATGATCTTGAAGGCGTGCGCATGCGTGTGCCGCCGGTCGAAACCTGGATCAAGACTTTTGAACCTCTCGACGTGTTGGCAACGACCGTCGAGGCCGCTGAAGTCTATTCCGCTCTATCTCAGGGTGTGGTGTCGGCGGCAGAAGCCCCGTTGACGGGGCTGCGTGCGAGCGGCTGGCAGGAAGTGGCCAAGCACATTACGCTGACCGGGCACTTCAATCTGTTTCTCGGCTGGGTGATGAGCGAAGAGACCTATCAGGCTCTCAGCGAAGAGGACCGAGCCATTTTGATGGAAGAGTTCCGTGTAGGCGGCCAGGACCTTACAGCGCTGTCCAAGGGTCTCGAAGATGAGGTTCGGGCCGAATTTGAAGAGCAGGGCGTGACCTTCCACGAAGCGGACGTTCAAGCTTACAGAGACCAGACGGCGAGCTTTTACACAAGCTTTCCTGATTGGCCCGAAGGGCTTTACGATCAGGTTCGCGCTGCTGCCACAGGCGAATAAGACAAGGATCAGCGCCGCCCTGTCAAACCGGGCGGCGCACACACAGGGGTGAGTCAATGGTAACGATCCGACGCGTGGTCGAGCTAACAGGCTCGGTCTTGCCCGCGCTGTTTATCGCCTGTCTTGTTATCGTTGTCTCAGCTGACGTCATTGCGCGCAACGTGCTGCGCGTTCCCTTTTATGCCGCCCACGACCTGGCCATATTGGCCTTTTCTGCGACTGTGTGGCTGGGGCTGGTTGGCGCTGCGCTCTATGGTCAGCTCTTCGGCATCGGCTTTTTTGTCGAGCTTTTGCCGAGACGAGCCAGAACGCCAGCTTCAATTGTCTCTCATTTGCTTGTCATAGCCATATCGGTGTCGGTCATTCAGGCTGCCATCGCCCAGATATCGACGGCCCGGTTCACGACATTTCTTGCCTTGGGCTGGCCCAAGTGGATCATGGCCGCGTTGCTTGCCGTCGGCATGGGCGGGATCATCGTCGTGCAGGTTCTGGCAATAGTCGAGGAAGTGAGAGAGGCCAAGGCAAGATCATGACCGTTGCCGTAATCGCTTTTGTGGCGCTTATCATCCTGCGCGTTCCCATCGGATTTACCATGCTGGGTGCCTCAGCGGCCTATTTCGCGTTGAACCCGATGATGGCGAGTATCCTCGCTCAGCGCATGGGGTCGAGCATGGAATCGTTTCCCTTGCTGGCCATTCCCCTGTTTGTCGTGGCTGGCTGCGCGATGGCGCGAGGAGGAATAGCAGAAAAGCTCTACGGGTTCGCCGAAAGCCTCGTGGGCCACTGGAAGGGCGGACTGGCGCAGGTAGCGGTGCTCAATTCGGTGTTCATGGGAGCGATGTCGGGATCGGCCAATGCCGATGCCGCCATCGATGCGCGCACGATTGTGCCGGTGATGCGCCAGAGGGGCTATTCCAACGCTTATGGTTCAGTGGTCAGCGCTGCGTCCTCGATCATCGCGCCTATCATGCCACCGTCAATTGCGCTGATCGTTTACGGTCTGTTGACGAATACCTCTATCGGCCGGCTGTTCATGGGCGGCGTGGTACCGGCAATCATTATCGGTATCGCACTGATGCTGATGGTTCGCTGGACCGCGGGGCGGCGCAATTATGCTCCATCGCGTTCAACGCGTGCCAGCCTCGGCGAGATCGGCCGGAATGGCTGGGCGGCGTTGTGGGCACTCGCAATGCCGGTCATGCTGCTGTTTGGCCTGCGGATAGGGCTTTTCACGCCCACCGAATTGGGTGCCATTGCCGCCCTGTACGCCTTCCTGGTGGGCGTATTCGTCTATCGTGGCATCGGCTGGGGTGATGTCTATGGGCTTCTGCGTGAATCTGCTCACACAACGGCAAGCGTTATGTTCATCGTCGCCGCGGCGGCCGTTTTCTCGCTCATCCTGAGCCTTGAGCAGGTGCCGCAGATGTTGGTGAGCGGGCTGCTTGGTATCTCGGACAACAAATACGTCGTGATGCTGGTCATAAACATCGCTCTGCTGCTGCTCGGGACGGTCTTTGAAGGATTGGCCCTGGTCGTCATACTGGGCCCCCTCCTGATCGAGGTGGCGACAGAGTTGGGAATAGATCCTGTTCATCTCGGGGTTGTTCTGGTGTTCAATACGGCCATCGGATCGATGACGCCGCCCGTGGGTACAGTCATGTTCACGGTGTGCACGATTACCCGATGCTCCATCGAGGAATTCACCAGGGAATTCTTGCCTTATTTGGCAGTTCTCGTTTCGGTTCTGCTGCTGTTGACCTTTGTGCCCCCGCTGGTGACATTCCTGCCCGATCTCGTGTTCTGACCGGCAATCTCCGGGCGGAACGATCTTTGCGCTGCAGAGCAGCGAACGACCAGTGAAGGCGCGGGGGAGAGGAGGTCCCTAGAAAGGCTCGATCCAGTCATCAGCGTCTTCGATCAGTTTAGCGAGTATGGCATCGAGTGCCGTACGTTCCACCGGGCTGAGGTTCTTTAGCATATAGGCTTCTCGTGCCTTATGGATAGCGAGGGTCTGTTCATGCAACTCCCGGCCGGCCGGCTCTATGGTGAGGAGCACGCGGCGGCGATCGGCTGGATCCACTTCCGTATGGACGAGCCCTTTTTTCAGGAGCCGATCGATGGCTCGACTGATTGAGTTCTTGGGACGGCCGAGGAACTCGCTGATCGATTTGGCCGTCAGTTGCCCATAGGTTGCCAAGGCAAAGAGGACGTTGTTTTCGTCGCGATAGAGCCCGAAGCGCTTCTCGATTTCAGCAAAGACGGGCCCTGTGTAAAAGCCAGACCACAAACTCAGGCGCAGTCCGTCACGGTCGATGTCAGGGTTGGACAGCACTTTGTCGAGGATTCCTTTGGGCGTCGCTACGTGACTGCCCCCGACGTCATCAAATCGATCGTTCATTTCATTTGTTCCGCTCATCGCCTGCAGCTTCCTAGCCCATTACCGACAATAGGACCAGTCGGTCGCCTTGACAAAGTTCCATATGGAACCAATAACAGCGCGATATTGGTGCTCATACGCGGGCACCGAACGGCGCAAGGCCAAGATGCCAAGTGGAGACAACAATGAAAAGCTTTGATGTAGCGGCGGTGGAGAAGTTGGTTGACTATCCAGGACTCATCGCTGCGTTGGAGGAAGCCCACAAGGCTGGCATGCCCGAGGCGCAGCATATGGTGATGGATGAGCCTGAGGGGGGGAGCAACAAGTTTGTTTCGCTCCTTGGGTGGGCCAGGAATGATGTCGTTGCCGCCAAGCTTGTGGGCGTGTTTCCAACCAACCTCAAGCGCCAGCCCGCTGAGCCATCCGTCCAGGGGCTGGTGGTAGTATTTGACGCCACGACCGGAGCTCCCACTCTTATCGCGGACGGAGCCGCCATGACTTTCCGCAAGACAGCGGGGGATTCCGGGCTTGGCAGCAGGTTGCTCGCACGACCGGATGCCAAGACACTGCTGGTCCTTGGCGCAGGAGGGCTGGCACCTCACATGATAGATGCCCACGTCGCCGCGCGGCCATCAATCGAGCGGGTGATGATCTGGAATCGCACTCCTGAACGGGCCACCGCGCTGGCTGAGCGTCTGGCCGACCGCTACGTGGTCACCGCTGTTCTTGATCTCGATGATGCGGTGGCTCAAGCCGATATCGTCAGTTGCGTGACCATGTCGGACCGGCCTCTGGTGAAAGGGCGCTGTCTCAAACCCGGCGCTCATCTTGATCTCGTCGGCGCCTATCTTCCGACCATGCGCGAAGCCGATGATGAAGCGATCAGACGCGGATCGCTGTTCGTCGATACCCGAAACGGAATGGAGGGAGCCGGAGACCTCATCCAGCCTGTCAACGCCGGCGTCATCGGCTGGGACGCTGTGCAGGCGGACGCATTCGAGCTGTGCCAAGGCGTGCATGCAGGTCGCAGCGCTGACGACGAAATCACGATCTATAAGAATGTCGGGGGCGGACACCTCGACTTGTATACCGCCCGATATCTCGCGTCGCGAATCTAGAACCGCGACGAGGCGAGATGCAAAAGGTGGCTGCCCAGCTTGTAGGCTCTCGTCCTCACCCTTCCCAGTCTGGCACGGCCAACAGGGTTCTGGGGGAGCAACATTTGCTCTCCCAGCACAATGTGTCGCGCCATGGCTCGGCCAAAGACCGTTCCCGGCGCGATGCCGCGCCCGTTGAAGCCGTTCACGCCAATCGCTTTGGGGCCATGGTGATGGAACTTTGGCAGCGCGTTGTCGGTCATTCCGATTTGTCCGTGCCAGCAGTGATCCAGCCGCACTTTGGAAAGGAAGGGAAAGAGCCTGGCGATCGAGCGTTGGGCGAAGGCCCGTTGAGCACCCAGCGATATCGGGTCGAGTGCGCCGACGCTCCCAAAGATCAGCCGGCCAGCATTGTCCTTGCGGAATGCTGTCATCACAGTGCGGGTATCCCAGCATCCGTGACCCTGGGGCAGGATGCGTGCCGCAATCTCCTCGGGCAGCACTTCGGTTGCAAATTGAAAGAAGGGCAGGAGGGTCAGCTCATCTTGCTGTCGCACGAAGGCATAGCGCTTTTCGAGCCCTGAATAGGCGTTGCTGGCAACGATGATCCACTTTGCTCTCACGGTTCCGCCCGGTGTTTCCAGCGTCCAGTGGTCGTTCTCGTGATGAGCCGACGTGACAGGCGAGTGAGTGAAGATGGTTGCACCTGCAGCTTGCGCGGCCGCCGCCAGTCCCCGTGCGTAGGACAGGGGCTGTAGCGTGCCGGCCCGTTCGTCCAGAAGGGCGGAGGAAAAAGCACTTGTCCCCGTCAAAACTTCCGCGTCTGCTCGATTCAGGCGTCGAACAGGGGCGCCTAGCGCCTGCCACTGGGCTTCGCGCTCACCGAGTTCTTTATCGCCCGCTGAACCCACGCCCAGATGGAGCGTGCCATTGCGCACTGCCTCGCACTCGATGCCGAAGCGCGCTATGAGGTCGAATACCAGCGCGGGCCCATCGCCCAGCGCCTGGATCAGTCGCGTGCCCCACTCGAGACCCTGTGCATCGATTAGGTCGTTGGGCATAACCCACATGCCCGCGTTAACCAGCCCCACGTTGCGACCAGACCCTCCATGCCCGATATCCCTGGCCTCAAGAACAATGGCGTGCTGATCGAGTTCAGCGAGGTGAAGCGCCGCCGACAGCCCGGTGAAACCACCACCGATGATGGCGACATCTGCGACATGATCGCGTGAAAGCACCGTGGTCGCAGGTGGCACGCTGGCGGTGTCGGCCCAGAGATTGTTGTGGTTATGGTCGTCAAGCACGGTTCAGATCATCCTGGTTGAACCGTCAGCTTTAGCGAGCATGCGATGGCGCGCAACAAACCATTGGTTTTGACTTCATTCACCTCGGTTGCAGAGCGGGCCTGGGCACTGTGATCGGAGGTGGTGTACAGCCTCGTTATTGCCCGGTCACCGAAACAGCCTGACCGGGAAGCGCGCGCGGTGGTGCTACCGATCCGCGGACTATCTGACGCGTGCGCATGACGATGCGTTTTTCAGGTTCGTCATTTCCCGCGATCCGGTCGAGCAGGAGTTGGGCAGCGGCCTCGCCCATTGCACCTCGCGGTTGCGCCACGGCATCGAGCCGGGGTCTCACGAACCCCATCCAATCGAGATCGTCAAAACATATGACGGAAAGATCATCGGGCAGCGCCAGATCGCTCTCGGCCACCGCCGCCATTGTCCCCTCAGTCATCAGTCCATCGGCGGTAAACAAAGCGGTCGGTCTACTCTTGTTTGAAAGCAGCATTTGGGCCTGATGCTGCGCCCCTTGAGCAGAATAACTGCGGGATCGCCCAATGAGCATTGGATCGAGCGGTACCCCAGCTTCTCGATGCGCTTCAACATACCCATGCAGCCGCTGCCAACTGGGGTAGAGGGAGTCCGAAGCATAAGAAGGTGCGCTGGCAAGAGCAAAGAACTCCTCGATGCTCCAGTCACCGTACCCAAGTTCGCCGATCATCCCAATTCGGCGATGGCCCTGCGCCAGGAGCCTTGCTACCGCATCGTGAGCGCCCTGCTTGTTGTCCACTCCCACGAAATCGGCGCCAAGGCTGTGCACCTGACGGTCGATCTGGACGATTGGGATGCCCGCCGCGACGACGGAAACCAGGTGCTCTCCACCTTCCGGATCGCATGGAGACACGATCATCCCATCGACCTGCTTTTCCAGAAGCAGGCGGACTGAGCGGATTTCGTGTTCGATATTTTCGTCACTATTTGTGATGATCAACCCGAAATCATTGCGTTCCGCTACATCGGAGATCCCTCGCAGAATGCTGGCGTAAAAAGGGCTTTGGATGTCGCCGGCAACGACCCCGATGGTTTTGGTTCGCCCCGTGATCAGGCTGCGGGCGAGAAGGTTCGGACGATAGCCGAGCGCCTGGGCGGCCGAGAGTACCTTCTCGCGCTTTTCTCGGCTTGAGTATCCATAGTCACCGAGCACTCGCCCAGCTGTAGCTGTGCTGACTCCAGCGAGACGTGCAACATCGGTGATGGTTACGCCTGTCTTCTTTTTGCTCAACAGTCTCTCCCAATCGGACCCGTGAGCCAACCGTTGCCATCGCACCTTCTACCTCGTGCGAGGGAGTTGGTTGTCCCGACTCGGTGTGGTGAGGTCACGTGCCTAAACAACCGCGCTCTGCCACTTCAGGTCAAGCGCGCAGCTGACGACATGGTCGTCAAAGACTCGGCCTGGCGCATGGAGGAAGGTGAATTTGGACATCGCAGCATTGGCTGTCCTTGGCAAGCAGAACGACGTCCAACCCGGTTCCCCTAAAATCCGCAAATTCGGGCGGATCAGGAGACTCGTGTCGTTTTTGCGGATGGCAGCTATCCTAATTGGTTGGCTGAAACCGGACCGACCGCAATCGGCCCCCAATCCGCCACCAACGTCATGTTCGAACGCGTCATGGTGGTCCACAAACACCGATGTGGATAGGGTTACCAGGAAACGGGCGCGATCGCCTACCGCTTGGGCCCGCTTTTGCCTCTGAGATCGCCCGGCCCCGCCGACTCTCAGGCGGCCGTTTCGTCGCGGGCCGCCAATTGCTTTGCAAGATCCCGGGCGGCTTGTAGGACTCCTGGCATGCGTTCGCGGGTCGTCGCGACAAAAAGAGGCAAGGTGGCCTGGGGCTCGTCCACGTCGATGGCCACAAGCATGCCCGCAGCGAGTTCAGGTGCGACCGCCGAGCGGGGGATGCAAATCAACCCCATGCCCTCGATCGCCATCCGCACCATCATGTACAGGCTGTCGCTCGTCGTGAACCGATTGCGACGCCCGGGGCCGAAAACCGGCGCATGGGTGACTTCGTGCAACGGTGAATCCCAGCCATATCCGATAACCGGCAGGGTATCGAGCTCTTGCGCGCCAATCTGCCTGCGTCCGCCTACGACATCGGGATGACAAATCCATTGCATGGGAAGCTCAGCAATCTTTTCGATGCGGAGCCGTGGTTCATGGGAGCTGTCGGCGACAAAGGCGATATCGAGTTGGCCCGAGAGCAGCCGCTGGAGAAGGTTGGCCGATTTCTCGATGTCAATTTCCAGCCGTAGACCAGGGTAATGATCCTGCAGGTTGTTGCACAGTTCCGTGAGCCAGGACATGGCAACCGGACCGCATGCTCCGACACGCAGACGATCGGGCTCGGCATCGGCCATCGCGCTGAACGACAGATCTCGTGTCAGCTGAAGAACCCGCTGGGCATAATCGAAAAATTCTGTCCCCTGCTCGGTGAGCGCGACGCCCTTGTCGCGGACAAACAGGCGCACACGGAGTTCCTCTTCGAGCGCGCGGATGCGACTGCTTACGGCGGGCTGCGAAATGTTGAGCTGTGTTGCGGCGCGCTGGAAGCTCCGTAGCTGCGTTACCCAATAAAAGGTCTCAATGCCCTTGACGTTCATTTGCCCTCTTTCGGAAGATTCTCGGGTATCTATGTGTAGGCTTTGTAGGCGGTAGTACAAGGTCCGAACGTCAAGCCGGATGGAGTCTTATAAAGGTTCTTTATAAGCTTATTAAAACGATCAAGTGGACAGAGGGCCAGAGCTGGCGATTAATTCTTTCGGAAAAATGGGAGAGATCATGGACTTCCAGATCAATGTCATGCCCGAACCTGTGGCTGCCAAACACTTGGCACGGCTCGCCCAGCTCGAGACCGTGCTTTTGGGACACTTCCTGCAGCGGGGGATATTGTCGCCCGGAATCGGGCCAGTGTTAGCTGAATTGCGCGCTTGCGGAACAGCGGTGACGCTCTCGCTTCCGGCCCAGGACTCCACGATGTTGCACCATGCGGCCGGGCTGTTGCGGTCAGGCGACGTTCTGATCATCGATCGGCGCGGCGACGACACCCATGCCTGCCTCGGTGGGGGTGTGGCGCTTGCGCTGGCTAACAGCAAGGCGGCTGGCGTGGTGATCGACGGACGCCACACCGATACGCGCGAACTGGTCGAGATCGGTATGCCCGTCTGGTCGCGCGGCTCCTCGGCGCTTACCACACGAATTCAGGGCATTGGCGGGGCGATGAACGTTCCTGTGAGTTGCGGCGGTGTGCCGGTCATCGCCGGCGATGCGGTGTTGGCCGACGAGCATGGGGTTGTGGTGATCCCGCGCGGTGAACTTGGGGCTGTTCTCGCACGAGCCGAAGCGCTCAAGGAAGTCACCGACCGGACGATTGCCGGGGTGGAGGCAGGCGAACGGATCGGTGCGCTTTCTGGCGCCACCGCGATCGTCGCGGCCAAGCTCTGTTGAGTGCGTTACTGGAAAAGGAGGGCAACATGAAACAGCATGACGCCATCGCGGGGGTCGTGGACGAAATTTACGTCGATTTGAGGGGAGGGGGGATCGAGGCGCTCTTCTACGATTTTTCCCCGGTGCCGTTCAGCGCGGACGAAAGCGTGTTTTGCCTACCCACGCACATTGAGGCGCGCGGAATTCCAGACGAAATGCTGATCGACTGGTGCGAACACGGGCTCTATCGGCTCGACCCGGTGCAACGCTGCGCGAGCCGGATCACCCGCCCATTCTACTGGACCTACCATCCCGGCGAAGCCTCTATGATCACACCCGAGCTTATCGCCGACGGGGGTGCTCTGGTTTCGGAAAAGCTTATGGCGTGGGGTCTTGCGCGCGGCATAACCGTTCCGATTCATCTGCCGGGAGGCGGGTTCGCAACGGCGACCGGTTTCCTGGGTGGGAAAGTGCCCTCGCGCTCCATACTCGCCCAGTTCGCCTACGTGGCCCATGAGCTGCAGGATCGGATTGCCCCGATGCTCGAGCCGGCAGTGCCCCGGCTGTCTCCCCGCGAGCGCGAATGCGTCCAGATGACGGGGCAGGGGCTTTCAGCCAAGCAGATCGCGTTCGAACTCGGCCGCTCGGAATCGATGGTCGTCAAGCATTTGCAGTCGGCGGCGCGAAAGCTCGGTGCGCGCAACCGTCCGCACAGCGTAGCGCTGGCCGCTCGTTATGGCTATTTACATTGAATGTATTTGAGCGCGCCCTCGCGCAGAATGCCGACGTCGCTCGCGCCGGTGACCAAGCTGTAGCCGCGCGCAAAAAGCTCGGCAGGGGTGTCACCGGGCAACGCGGCGCCGCCGAGGAGTTTCCTGCATTGTGTGATCTTTGCCTCGGCCTTGCGAAGGGCATCGCTGAGTTCGGGCGAGGCGAGGTCGCCAAAGGTCCCGTAGTCCGCGGTCAGATCGAGAGGGCCAAGAAACAGCATGTCGATACCCTCGACAGCGGCAATCGCGTCGATATTTTCGAGCCCTTCTCGCGACTCGATCATGGCGCAAACGAGAATATTTCGGTTTGCATTTTCGGGATGCCGCGCCACGTCAAACCCATAGCGTGCGGCGCGGGATACGGTGAAATGGGCACCTCTGCGTCCCATCGGCGCGTACCGCGCCGCTTCGGCGATCGCGCGAGCTTCCTCCGCCGCGCGTATGTCGGCCACCATGATGCCATCGAACCCCGCATCGAGCATCGGCTTGATTGCGCCCGGAGTGTTATCGCGCGTGCGGACCATGGCGAAGGCGTCGCTAACGCTCCGGATTGCGCGCAGTTCGGCCAACGCGGTCGCATTGTCGGCTGCAACGTGTTCGCGATCGACGATCAATATTGGAAAGCCTGCCACAGCCATCACTTCTGCCACGTCCGGAGAGCCGAGAAAAAGAAAAGCGCCGAGGGTTTGTGCGCCGCCGAGCAGCGTTTCGCGCAGGTTCGAAGGGCGGACCGTCATACTGGTTCCTTTATTGCCGGAAGCAATCTAGGTCGCAGCGTTAGGCCACGCACCGTGCAACATCTTACAGCTTACGGGCCCGCCCATCTTGGGGCATGCTGAATTCGAACAAGTTGCCCGGAGACCTTTCGACAGTGACGAATGCGATGGATATTCACGAGGGCTTTTGCGCCTTCGGGGACCACCAAACCTGGTATCGGATAACGGGAGACGTCTCGTCCGGTCTTGCGCCGGTCGTGATCGCACATGGTGGCCCCGGGTGTACGCATGACTATGTCGATGCCTACCAAGCCCTCGCCGCATCCGGTCGCGCCGTCGTGCACTATGACCAGATCGGCAACGGCCGTTCTTCGCATCTGCCCGACGCGCCCGCCGACTTCTGGACAGTCGATCTCTTTCTGACGGAACTGGAAAACCTGACGCGGCATCTGGGCATCGCCGGGCGCTATAACCTTCTGGGACAATCCTGGGGCGGCATGCTGGCCGCCGAGCACGCAGTGCGGCGGCCGGCTGGGCTCAACGCTGTGGTAATTGCAAATTCGCCGGCTTCGCTCAAACTCTGGGTCGAGGAGGCGAACCGGCTGCGCCGGGCGCTGCCGGACGGGGTTCACGAAACGCTTTTGAAGTACGAAGAGATAGGGGCCTACGACGATCCGGCCTATCGTGAAGCCGCTGACACTTTTTACCGCGCCCATGTGTGCCGGATGGCAGAATGGCCGGACGAGGTAAAGCGCACTTTTGCTGCCATGGACGAGGACACCACAGTTTATCGCACGATGAATGGCCCAACCGAGTTCCATGTGATCGGCACGCTCAAAGGCTGGACCATCGAAGACAGGTTGCATGCCGTGGCCGTGCCCACGCTGGTTCTTTCCGGTCTTTATGATGAGGCGACACCGCGCACCGTCGAGGCCTATGCCAACAACATACCGGGTGCCGAATGGATCATCCTGGGCAAATCGAGCCACATGCCCCATGTCGAGGAGCACGCCCTCTGCATGGCGGTGGTCTCGGACTTTCTGGCGCGCAACGACTGAGGAAAGCTCATGGCCACAATGAAAGTTGCCGCTATTCAGATGTGTTCGACCGCTGATGTGGATCGAAACAACCTGGCCATTGCCGATGCCGTTCACGAAGCGGCGGGCAGGGGTGCGCAGCTTATCTGCCTGCCCGAGGCGGCCAACATTCTTCTGTCAAATAATCTGGATTATCCGCGCATCTGCCGGCCCGAGGAGGGTGACGAGACACTGGCGCTCTGCCGCAGCCTGGCTCGGGAGCGTGGCGTTTGGCTCCATACCGGCTCGCTTCTCGTGCGCACCGAAGATGGCGCGCGGGTGTGGAACCGCAGCCATGTGATCGCGCCTTCCGGCGATATCGTTGCGCGCTACGACAAGCTCCATACCTTCGATGTCGCGCTGGGCGGAAAGAACGATTTCACCGAATCCCTGGCTGTCGCGCCGGGCAGGGGGGGCGGAATTGTCGTGGAGGCGGAGGGAATCGGGTTCGGCCTGTCCATCTGCTACGATATCCGTTTTCCTTACCTCTTCCGGGCGCTGGCGATGGCTGGAGCGCAGGTCCTTACGATCCCCGCATCGTTTTCACCGGTAACCGGCCCGCTGCATTGGGAAACCCTGCTCAAGGCGCGGGCGATCGAAACCGGGTGTTATGTGATTGCGCCAGGACAGTGCGGGACGAGGGATGGCGTACGAACTTTCGGCCAGTCCCGGATCATTTCGCCAATGGGTGAGGTGATCGCGGCGGCTGGGGATGATCCAGATGTGCTCATGGCCGATATCTATACCGACACGGTCGACGACGTCCGCAGGAAACTGCCCGTCTTGATGCAAACCAGAAATATCGAAACTATTCAGTATGTTACGCCTCATGTGGACGACTTGATGCACGAGGCCGAGGCCTGACATGACCCGAAGGGGATTTACAGGGTACGTGCATTGGCTAAAATTGGCGCCAATTTTAGCGCCAAACATTGCGCCAATGGTGGTCTCGGCCTCCGTAGGGCTGGCCGGTCAGCAGCCAGAAGATATCCAATGACCCTGTTGCCACCCACAGCACAGATCAAAGCCACAAACGGGAGTGCTTGGCTGTCCACGACGTTCGCGGGCCAATGGCGCTTTGCCTTGCGGCCAGGGCGCGAGGCCGACGCTCCCATGGTGATTGCCGTGCATGGCAGCGATCGCGATACCGCCGGGCTGCTTGGGGGTTTTGATGCCCTCGGTGACACCGTGACCCTCCTGGTGCCGGAATTTCCTCAGGTCATGGGCGGCCAGGACATAGCCGACGATTACAAGTTCCTTGTCGGCAATGGCGTGAACTATCTCGATCTGCTCGACGCCATGCGACGCGACGCAACAGCGCAGCTGAACGCAACGCCAAGGACTACATATCTCTTCGGCTTTTCGGGTGGCGCCCAGTTCGTGCACCGCTACGCGCTATTTCGCGGGACGAGCATCGAGGGGTTTATCGCAGCTTCGCCAGGAAGCGTGACGCTCCTGCGCAATGATATCGAGTGGTGGCCGGGCCTGAAGGGCGCCGATGCCATGGGCGAAATGCTCGACATCGGAGCGATGGCCCGGCTTCGTATCGCCTTTCTCGTCGGCGATCAGGACCGCAATGCGGGGCTGGTCAGCCGGCCCGTCGGGTCATCTTTTGGATCGGCTTTTGCCGATCTCGCCGGCACCAGCCGGATCGAGCGAACCCGTGCGCTTGCTGAAAGCTTCAGCGATTCAGGGTTGTCTTGCGAGTTCGAACTTATTCCCGGCGCGGGCCATGAGCTTGCCCCCTGCGCCGGAGCTGCCGCGGACATTTTGTGCCGATGGCTCGACAATAATAACGCAAGCGCTATCTCAACAGAAAACTGGAGTGGAACATGAAACTGATCTGGACGATTGGTGCAGCAGCACTGTTTGCAACAAGCCTGGCACAGGCTCAAACCCTGCCGGAGAACTATCCGGCGGACTACGCCGACCTCGTGACCGAGGCCAACGCCGAGGGATCGCTTCTCATTTACACCAATCTCAGCGGCGACAACCTCAATCCCATCATAGAGGCCTTCAACGCGGCCTATCCCGAGATCGCGGTGCAATCGATCGAAATGGGACCGGCTGAAGCGTTTACCCGCTATCAGGCTGAGACCGGTACCGGCGTCGCAAGCGCCGACCTCATCATAGCCAATTCGATAACCGACTGGATATCGGCGGTCGAGGGAGGGATGCTGGACGACTATGTCTCGCCCGAGACCGCCAACATGCCCGCATGGAGCTATCCCGAGCCTGGCCTTTATACGATCTCTACCGATCCGATGGTGACGATCTATAACAAGATCACGGTCCCTGAAGACCTTCAGGTGTCGTCCATGGAGGACTATTTTGCGGCCATCACCGAAAGCCGAGATGTCTTCGAAGGCAAGGTTGGGACCTATGACGGGCGTTATGCGTTCGGCGGGGCTATTGGCTATGCCTTCGCCCGCTACCACGGCGATCCGGCTTGGGACTGGTTTGAAAGTGCTGGTCCGCTGACCCGGCCCGGCGGTGGCGCCGGAGGTATGATCGAACGCACACTGAGCGGGGAGCTGAGCTCGTCCTTCTTCGTCTCCGGCCCAGTGGTGTTCAACCGGCTTAGGCAGGAAGGGCTTGGAGAGGTGCTCGGCTGGACGTTCCCGTCCGACGGAACGCCTGTCTTCCTGCGCGGCATGGGTATTACCGCAGATGCACCAAATCCGGCTGCCGCAAAGGTCTTTCTCGACTTCGTATTGTCCGAAGACGGCCAGCACGCCGTGGCCGCCGGCAATCTGACGCCCTATCGGCCCGGCGTGATCACAGAGGACGAGCTTTCCTTTTCGCTCGACGAGGTCGTCGAAGCGATCGGCGGTCCGGACAAGATGATCCTCATCGATTACGATCCTACAATGGTGCGGACATTCGAAGCATTCACCGTGCGCTGGGGTGAAGCCTTCAACATGTAGCGCTTTGGGGAGCCGGGCCGCCCGGCTCCCCTTGAAAAAGGACGTTCCCATGGCTCAAATCTCCACCCCCATGCCCACTGGGGTCCTGCTGCGCCCCTTCCGGCTGGACCGCTCGCGGATGGTGCAGTGGCTTATCTTTGCGCTGACGGCAGCCCTCATGCTGGCGCCGGCCCTGCCGATCCTTCTTCAGGTTTTTATAGATCGTCCGCTCTACGAAAATGGCTGGGTTTTCACGCTCGACAATCTCGGCGAAATCCTCAGCTCCAGCAAGATCGGTAGCATCGCGATCACCACCGGCCTATTCGCGCTCTTTAGCGTGATTATTGCAGAGGTGGTGGGAATCGGTGCGGCGCTCCTTATCGGGCGCACCGATGTGCCGGGCCGCAAGGTCATGGGCGATATTCTGATGTGGCCACTCTACCTGTCGCACTTAATTTTTGCGCTGGGGTGGGTGGTTATGTATGGACCGTCGGGTTTTATTACTCAATTCATCGCCCAGAGCACCGGCAGTGAGCCGCTAAATCTTTATTCGCTCGCGGGCATGTCGTTGGTGGCCGGGATTTCGCAGGCGCCGCTGGCTTATCTCTATTGTCTCTATGGTGCGGTGCGCTCGGTCGATCCTACGCTTGAGGCAGCCGCGCGCACGGTCGGCGCGGGACCAATGCAGGTGCTCATGAAGGTGACGTTGCCACTCATGGTCCCCTCGATCATCACCTCGACAGCCCTCAATCTGGTCATTGCCGTCGAAACGCTGTCGATCCCTCTGTTTCTCGCTACACCGGCGCGCATCGAAACGCTGTCCACCTTCCTTTACGAAGAGGGTATCGCCGCAAGCGATCCCAACCACGGGATTGTCGCGGGGTCTTCGATCCTGCTCATGGTGCTCGTGGGTTCGGCGCTGGCTATCCAGCGCATTCTACTCAGCCAGAGCCATCGCTTCGAAACCGTGAAGGGCAAGGGCAGCCGCCCGATGACCCTCAGCCTGGGCAAGCTCCGTTGGCCGTTGGCCGCTCTTTGCGCGGCGTTCCTGTTTGCCTTTGTCCTTATTCCCATATTCGGCATTGTCTTACGTGCCTTTACGAGCTTCCTCTCGCCGCTTGTGCCGATTGAGCGGGTGCTCACGGTGGGCAATTTTGAAAAACTCCTCTCCAATTCCGCCAACATCCGCGCAATCGTCAACACGCTCGAGATTTCGTTCATCTCCGCCGGGCTCGGTACGCTTCTGGCGGTTTGCGTCGCACTTGTCGTCCAGAGGTCGGGCTTCCGCTGGAGCGGCGTGCTCGAGGCTCTGGCCTACTCGCCACGGATCGTACCGGGCATGATCACGGGGCTCGGCGTGTTTTACGCGGCCGTGGTGTTTCCGCCCATGGGATGGCTGCGAGGCAATATCGGCATTCTCGTTGTGGCGTATGTCATGGCCACCTTGCCGCTCGCTCTTGGGGTGATCCAGCCGGCCATCGTTCAGATCAGCCGCGATCTCGACAACGCGGCTCGGACGGTCGGCGCCGACTGGGTCAACGCCATGCGGTTGGTCATGTTGCCGCTTCTCAAACCTGCCCTATTGGGCGCTTTCGTGCTGCTCTTTGTGTTCCATCTCAAGTCCTACGTCATCGCCATCTTCCTGATGGCGCCGGGGCTCGAGGTTATGGGCGTTTCAATGCTTTCTCTGTGGACGAATGGCGACGTTGGCGAACTGGCAGCGTTTGCCACAATCCAGATGGTGATGATCGCGGTTCTCCTCGTCCTCAGCCGCATCCTTTTGGGGGTCAAGATCTATGACTGAACTCTCGCTTTCCAAGGTCACACGCCGCTATGGCGACGTTGCCGCCATCGACAACATCAATCTCGACGTCGCCGAGGGTGAGTTCCTCACCCTCCTGGGTCCATCAGGTTGCGGCAAATCCACGACGCTCGCCGCAATCGCCGGCCTCGACAGGCCGACGACCGGCCGGATCGCGTTGGGTGACAGGGAATTCTTCAATGCTGAAGAGGATGTGTTCCTGCCCCCCGAGGCGCGGGGTTTTGGTGTGGTCTTTCAGTCCTATGCGCTTTGGCCGCACCTCACAGTCCATAACAACGTCGCAATGCCGCTCAAATTGCGCCGGATGCCGGCGGAGCAGCGCAAAAAACGCATTGCCGAAGCCCTCGACCTTGTCGGGCTCAGCGCGTTTGCGTCTCGCTATCCGGGTGAGCTCTCAGGTGGTCAGCAACAGCGCGTGGCGCTGGCCCGCGCTATCGTCTTCCGTCCGCCGATCCTGCTTCTGGACGAACCCCTGTCCAATCTGGACGCTCAGCTTCGTCAGCAGGCGCGGATCTGGCTCAAGGACATTCAGCGCGAACTGGGCATCACGACCATCTATGTGACCCACGATCAGGACGAGGCGCTTGCGATGTCGGATCGGATCGTCGTGATGCGGGGCGGAAAAATCGTTCAGTTGGGTACCCCCGAGGAAGTTTACGGTGCACCGTTGCATCCCTTCTCGGCCAGTTTTATCGGCAATGCAAACCTTGTCGAGGTCGAAGGAACGGCGGGCAAGCAAGGAAACGGATGTATCGTCAAACTCGCCGACGGGCAGACGCTTCGCGGACATGCGCCCGGCGGCAGACTCTCGCAAGGACAGCAACTGCTTTCGATCCGCCCACACAAGATCAGTAGTGCGCCGCTCGCTGGCGCCTCGGAGATCAAGGTCGAATTCGGCACCGAAAGCTACCTTGGCGATCATTTCGAACAACAGGTCACAGTGGCCGGGAGCACTTTGCGGTTGACGCTCGAAACCCCCGCGGCGCACGGTCCTGGCAGCATCTGGATCAAGCCCGAGGACGCGGCGGTTTTCAGCAATGAGTGATAGCGCGAGCGACAAGAAGGAGAACGCGGACCAGCCGCTCAAGGTGGCTGGTCGCCTACGGAACGACATTATTCTCGGCGTGTTCCGGCCCGGCGAGTGGCTCCGTCAGATCGACCTTCAGGACCGTTTGGGATGCAGTCGCTTCGCCGTGCGCCAGGCGCTCTCCGAGCTTACACTGGCCCGGGTCGTCGAACATGTGCCGAACCGGGGCTTCAGGGTTGCTGCGCCCAGCACGACAATACGCTCTGAGATCACGGACGTTCGCTTGATGCTCGAATTGCCGGCCGCAACTGAAGTGGTTGCGGCCGCCACGGCAAAACAAATCGCTATGGTTCGGGAGGCCGCGCATGCGTTCGACGCTGCCATTGAAGATGCCTCGTTCCAGCGCCTGCGCCAGCTCAATCATGAGTTTCATCGTGCATTGCTCGAGCCTGTCGCCAACGAGACGCTCGCCAATCTCATAAACGAGCTGCGCGAGCGGGATTTGCCCGGCGACTGGTCGAGCTGGACCAGCCCATCCAGCGTGCGGCAAAGCAGCCGCGATCACCTCGAAATGGTCGAAGCCCTCGAAGCGCGAAATGCCGAAAACCTGCAGGCCGTAATCCGGCGCCATGTAACGAACTGGCGACAGGAACCAACCAGGGTTCAGTAACCCTCGGCCGGACGTCAGATGTGGCCATCATGGTCGATAGCCATACGTTATCAAAGAGCGTGAAATTAAGAAACTTTTCCTCCGCATCCGCCGCGTGTCTAATCGTAAGTGTTCAAAGGGGAGAACATATCTGATGAAAAATAGTTATCATGCCATAGGCGCATTGTGTCTGGCTGCCGTCACATCGGCCGGCCTTTCGACCGCGGCTGCTGCCGAAACCTGGCGCATGTCGACCAAGCTGCCATCGGAATCTTTTGAGGGGCAGTTGCACGAAATTTTCGCCGAACGAGTCAGCGAGTACACCGACGGCGAAGTCTCGATACAGATCTATCCATCAGAACAACTCGGCGACGCACAGACCGTTCTCGAGCAGGTGAGTTCGGGCATCATCGACATCTTCACCGATGACGTCACATACCTCGACAAGTTCGATCCCAGCGTGTCGTGGATTTCGGCCCCCTTCCTGTTCGACAACCGCGAACACTGGGCCTGTTTTCTCAAGACTGACTATTTCCAGTCCATTCTCGACGGAGTTGCCGAGCGCGACAACATCACGGTCATTGGCGACGTCGGTCCCTTCACGCGCGGCTTCCGCGTGCTGGTCGCAAAAGACGAAGTGGGCGGTTTTCAGGACGTCCAGAACCTCAAGCTGCGGCTTTGGGACAATCAGCTCATCGTCGACATCTGGACGGCATTGGGCACCGATCCACTCGTCATGGCCTGGACCGATGTCTACCAGTCGCTCCAGACTGGTATCGTTGAAGCGGTCACTTCGCCCGCTTCGCTGGTTGAATCGATGAAGTTTTACGAACCCGCGCCGCACATAGTACGCACAGACGAGTTCAATCAGGCCAACGTTTACATGATCAACAAGGATAGCTGGGATAGCATCTCGGCTCAGGCGCAGGAAGGCGTTCTTCGTGCCTATTACGAGGTGTCGGACATGGCTGCCGCCGGGATCGACGCGGCGTTCGAGGAATCGCTCGAGATCATGGAAGCGCAGGGGGCGACTTACGGATCCCTCGACACAGGACCCTTTATCGAAGCCGCTTCGTCCATCTACCGGGACCGGGAAGCCAACGGTGACATGCCTGCCGGCTTCCTTGCCGAGGTGGATGCAGCGCGCAATGGCTGCCTCTAACTGCGTCAAACGGGCTACGCACACGCGCAGCCCCTTTGCCCGAAAGGGGGCACACATGTATTCCGCACTCAAGGCCGCCGAAAGCATCCTCGATCTTGTCGCCAGGGTCTTTGAATGGGCCTGCGTCTGCATTCTAGCGGTAATGCTGGCCATCAACGCCGGCAACATCACCTCCCGCGCCGTGCTCGATCAGCCGCTCAACTGGGTATGGCCCTGGACCATGGTGCTGTTTCTGTGGTGGGTAATGCTGGCGTTCTATCCGCTCTATCGCCGCCGCAAGGACGTTTCGATCTATATTCTGCTCAAGTTCATCGGCCCAACTTGGCGACGGGTGCTGGGCGTATTCGTTCAAGTTGCGGTTCTCGCGGCGGCCGGTTTACTGCTCTATACGATCCCTGAGCGGCTGGTCTCCTCGCGCGGACTGATCGAGATTGTGGCCCTGCCGCGCGAAGTGCTGATCTATCCGCTGCTGCTCTCGACCCTGCCGATCTTTCTCGACGCTCTGGTTGCACTTGCAGCCATCGCGACCGGCAGGCAAGAGTACACGCCATTCGGCATGATCGAGGCGGCAGAATGACCGGCCTTCTCGTCCTTGGCGTCTTCATGGCACTGGCATTTCTGTCCGTACCGATCCTCACGTCAATCATCATCGCCTCGGCGGCGGGCGTCGTCGCGCTCGGGTTCACCGATCGCCTGGGCATTGTTTCCCAGCAAATGCTAGACGGCATCAATTCGCCGGCGCTGTTGTCGGTGCCCTTCTTCATCCTTGCGGGCAACCTCCTCAACGGCTGCAAGCTGACCGATCGCATTTTCCGCTTCGCCAATAACGTCGTCGGTCACATTCGCGGCGGTCTGGCCCAGGTAAACATCCTTGCCTCGCTGCTCTTCGGTGGCATTTCGGGTGCCGCTGTCGCCGATTGCGCGGCGCTTGGGACCGTCGAGGTCAAGGCGATGCGCGAGCGCGGCTATCCAGCCGATTTCTCGGCCGCCGTCACCGCCGCGTCCTCGATTGTCGGGCCGATCTTCCCGCCCTCCATTCCGCTGCTAATCTACGCCTTCGTCGCCAACGCATCAGTCGGACGTCTGTTTCTCGCCGGGATCATGCCCGCGCTGCTCCTGGTCGCGGTGCTCATGGTCTATGTCTATATCGTCTCGGTGCGTCGGAATTTCCCCAGGGAAGACCGCGCCACGTTCGGAGAGATCGCCCGGAGCGCAGTCGACGGGTTTCTAACCCTGCTGGCGCCCGGCATCATCCTGGGCGCTATGATGACTGGGTTCACAACAGCGTCCGAAGCGGGTGTCCTGGCGTGCATTTATGCTCTGGGCCTGGGCATTTACTACCGCACGCTCAACCGCGACGTTCTCCTCACCGCGTTCCGCGAAACTGCCTATCTCTCAACTATCGCGCTCTTGATGATCGGGTTTTCGGCAACGGTTGGCTGGATCATGGCCTTCGATCTCGTGCCCCAGCAACTCGCCGATTTCATCCTCGGCAATATCGACAGCAAATGGGTGTTCATCCTCGTCTACCTGCTGTTCCTCATCATCCTCGGGTGCGTTTTCGACGCGACGGCGGCGCTTATCATCCTGGTGCCGATCATGCTGCCGATTGTCGATGGTTTCGGCATCGACCGCGTACATTTCGGCATCTTCACGGTGCTCACGCTCATGGTGGGAATTCTGACGCCACCCGTCGGGATCGCACTCTACATTATGATGGATGTGGCCAAGCTCCCATTCGAGGCGGTAGCCCGCGCCACAATCCCGTTCCTGATGCCCATCGTCATCGCGATCGTGCTGATTGCCTTTGTACCTCAGATTTCCCTGTTCCTGCCCAACCTCGTTTACGGCCGGCCCTAACACCAGTACCGAATGGAGACCCCCAATGCGCGTTGCGCTTATGCAGCTCAATTCCCGCGACGACAAGTCGACCAACATCGCCACGATCACCCGCCTGTTCGAGGAAAAGATCGCCGGCCGGGGCGTCGACCTTGTCGCCGCCCCGGAATATTCCACCTTCCTGGGCGGGCTCAAGCAAGAGCAGTGGGCCGCGGCCGAAGCATTTCCTGATGGCGAGGGCTATCGCACCCTGCAGGGGCTCGCGAAAACCTACGGCGTTGCCGTTCACACCGGCTCGATGATCGAGCGCGATGGCAACAAGCACTACAACACAAGCGTCGTCTTCGGCCCGGACGGCACCGAGCTCGCCCGTTATCGCAAGATCCACCTTTTCGACGTTGAAACCCCCGGCGGCCACGTCTTCCGGGAATCCGACGTTATCGACCGCGGTGGCGAGGTTGTCGATTTCACCTATCAGGGCCGCAAGTTCGGCTGCTCGATCTGCTACGACATGCGCTTTTCAGAGCTCTATCTGCAGCACATGCGGAACGGCTGCGACGTCATTATGGTCCCCGCCGCCTTCAATATGGAAACCGGCAAGGACCATTGGGAAGCACTGTTGCGCGCCCGTGCCATCGAAACCCAGAGCTGGGTGATCGCCGCCGGGCAGATCGGCTTGCACCGCGAGGCCGCAGGCGAGCGTGCCTGCTACGGCAATTCCATGGTCATCGATCCCTGGGGCAATATCGTTGCCCGCGCTTCGGCCAGACCGGGGGTGCTGTTGACGGATATCGATTTCGATTACGCCCTGCACGTGCGCACCATCCTGCCGTCCAACAACCACCACGTTCTGGCCTGAGCCCATGCTTGAGGATTACGCTTTCTGGATGAGCACACCCAATCTCGACTTCCTCGAGATTGCAGCCAATGCCGGTTTTCAGCGCGTCGTATGCGACGTGGAACACAACGGATTTTCCCCCGATCGCCGCGAGGCGCTTGTTGTTGCTGCCCGCGCCATGGGGCTGAAGGTCTTCTTCAAGATCGAAGGTCCCGAGCCGGTCTGGGTCCAGCGCGCGCTCGACCTGGACGTCGATGGTGTGATCATCCCCCATTGCGGGCGGCTCGAAACCTCCCGAGCAGCGCTCGAGACGGCCAAATTTCCGCCCCGGGGCACCCGCAGCTATGCCGCCGGACGCTCCGCGCGGTTCAGCCCGCCTGATTCTGGCTATTTCGCGCGATGCAACCGGGAAATTCTGTGTCTGCCCATGATCGAAACGGCGGAGGCCTTCGACGACATCGATGCGATCCTTGCGCATGATTGCGTCGACGGCGTCTTTGTCGGCCCGTTCGATCTGGCGCTGACCCGAGGGCGCGACACCTACGCCTTCACCGACGCAGACCGCGCCGATATTACCCGCATAGCTCAAGCCGCCAGGGCAGTCGGAAAGCCCTGGTGGATACCGGCCTGGAAGCCCCAGGAACAACAATTTGCAATCGATGAGGGCGCAGCCGTCCGCGTGATCGCCGCAGAACACCAGGTTCTGATGGCCGGACTTGCCTCGGTGATCGGCCAATTGCCCCAGCGCACAGCCCAATAAGGAAAGAACAGTGAAAGACTTCGTCAAAAACCCGCTGCCGGCAAGCCTTCCCGATGCCCTGCTTGAAAAGCTCCGGCGCGTTGAGACGGCAACCATCGGCCATTTTCTCCATTCTGCCTTCATGGACAGCGCCATTGCCGCAGTCGATCCGGGCAGGCGGATTGCGGGCACGGCAGTCACGCTGCGGCTGGCGGCCAACGATTCCACCTTGCTCCACGACGTCGTTTCAACGCTGCGCTCCACCGACATTCTGGTCATCGACCGCTCGGGCGACACGCGCCATGCGTGCTGGGGTGGCGTCGTCACCAACGCTGCCGCGCTCTGCGGCTTTGCCGGTGCCGTCATCGACGGGCCAGTGACCGACGTCAACGAAATCGTCGCCAACGCCTTTCCCATCTGGAGCCGCGGTCGCTCATCGATCACGACCAAGCTTTATGCACAGTCAGGCAGCTTTAATGCGCTCATATCCTGCGGTGGGGTGACGGTCAGTCCCGGCGATGCCATTCTGGCCGACGAGAGCGGTGTGGTCGTGCTTTCGCCCGATGATGCAGAGGCCGTTGCCGACCGCGCGCTCGGCATGCAGAGCGCGGAACTCGATCTCATTGCCCGCCTGAGAGCCGGTGAAAAACTGGGCGATATCACTGGCGCATCGCGTATGGTCAAAGAGCGGCTTTAGCGGGTGATCCGATGAACATCGAGGCACTTCGCACGCTGATCTATACGGCAGAGCACCGCAACTACCACACGGTAGCGCAGCTCATGCACATCTCGCAGCCTGCGATCTCCAAGCGTATCCGCATGCTCGAAGACCAGCTTCAGAACAAGCTGGTCGAGCGCGTGGGCGCCTCGATGGTCCTCACCCCCGCGGGCCAGGCCTTGCTTCCTTATTGCGAGCGGATCGTTGCGGCCTATGACGAGGCCCTCCAGCGGCTGAGCAATCCCGGAGACTGGCAGGGAACCATCCAGCTTGGTGCTGTCGATACGATCCTATCGACCTGGCTCACCGACTTTCTCGACCGCCATCAGCGATGCTATCCCCAGGTGCGCATCGAAGTGGTCGCCGCCCCGACCAAGGACCTTCTCGTTGAACTCAACAATGGGCGGATCGACATCGCGATGATGCTCGGCCCGTCCTATGATCGCGCCTTCGTCGAAATTCCCCTGTGCACCATGGAGGTTGGCTTCTATGGGCGTGCAAAGACCCGGCTCGATACCGATGTACCGCCGCGCAGCCTCTCGGTCGAGGAGATCGCTGAGGCGAGCGTGATCACGTTCCCCCATGGTTCTCGCCCTTATTTCGACTTGGCCGAGCAACTCCGCCAGCTCCCGTTGCCCCACCAGCCCAGACTTAGCGGGTGCATGTCCATGCTGACCTTAAGATCATTGGCGGAGCGCGGCCTGGGCATAGCGACCCTGCCGACCCCTATGGCGGTCGGGGGGAGGCTGGAAAGGCTCGATCTCGGCATAGCATTGCAGCCGCTCACCTTTGCCGCCGCCTATCGACCGGCCGCCGCGCCGCCGATTTATCGCCGCTTTTGCGCGCTGGCCGCCGAAACGGCCGCCGATTATGCGCGCCGCAATCGCACGGGCATCGCCGTACCCGGTTCGGTTCCTGTTACGCCATGAGTTCGGTTGCGCAAGAAGGCCACCTCCTGGGTGCGTCGGACGGGCTGTCCTTCGAGATCATCAATCCCGAGGGGTCAAGTCCGATCCTGCTCGTATGCGAGCATGCAGCAAACCGCGTGCCCGCGCGGCTCGGCAAACTGGGCCTGGAACCCGCGGAGCTCGCAAGCCATGTCGGCTGGGACCCTGGCGCTCTGGCTCTTGCAAGGGGTCTGAGCAGCGCGTTCGACGCCCAGCTCATCGCCGCGCGGTTTTCGCGTCTCGTTTACGATTGCAACCGCCCGCCCGACGCGCCGAGCGCCATGCCCGGCGACACCGAAGTTTGCGTGGTGCCTGGCAATATCGATCTCACACCTGGCGACCGAGAGGCGCGGGTCGCGGAAATCTATCTGCCCTTTCACGCAGCGCTTGCCGATCTCATCGCGCGCAAGCGCTCGGCCGGCGGGACGCCGATCGTCGTCACCGTTCACAGCTTCACTCCGATTTTCAGGGGCGAGCGCCGCGACGTCGAAATCGGCTTTCTATGTGACCGGGATGACCGCCTCGCCCGAGCCCTGCGGGACTTCTGCGCTGGACATTCGACATACGATATTCGCCTCAACCAACCCTATGGGCCGGCGGACGGCGTTCTGCACACCATCGAAAAGCACCTTGGTGAAGGGCCGTTTCCCTACGCGATGATCGAAGTGAGAAACGACTTGCTGGCGGCGGAAAACGGCCTCGCGGAGGTCGCAACCCTGCTCGGGAATGCGCTGGCCGAGGCTGTGTCGGGGTCCAATTTCAACGAAACAACAAGATGGCCGGAAGCTTGAGCATGACAGCGGATTTCACATTCGAAACCCTGAAGCAAAAGGTCTCTGAGGGCGAAATCGACACCGTTCTTGTGTGTCTTATCGACATGCAGGGCCGCCTTATGGGCAAGCGCTTTCTGGCCCGTACCTTTATCGATAGCGCGTGGGAAGAGACCCATTGCTGCAACTACCTGCTCGCCACTGACCTCGAAATGGCAACGCCCGACGGCTATGCCGCAACAAGTTGGGAGGCGGGGTATGGCGACTATGTCATGAAGCCCGATCTCGCGACGTTGCGGCCCGTCCCTTGGCTTGAGGGGACGGCCATGGTGCTCTGCGATATTCTCGATCACCACTCCCATGCGCCGGTCGCCCATTCGCCCAGGCAGGTTCTCAAAACCCAGATCGCGCGTCTTGCTGCGCTGGGGTTCGAAGCGGCTATGGCGACAGAGCTCGAGTTCTTTCTCTTTGAAAAGAGCTTCGATGAAATTCGTAAATCCGGCTTTCGCGATCTTCAGCCGATCAGCGGCTACAATGAAGACTATCACATCCTTCAGACCACCAAGGAGGAGCATGTGATGCGGCCCGTCCGCAACCTGCTTTATGCCGCGGGGATTCCTGTCGAAAGTTCAAAGGGCGAAGCCGAGGCGGGGCAGGAAGAACTCAACATCCGCTATGACGCACCGCTCAACTGCGCCGATCACCACACCATCGCCAAACACGCCATCAAGGAGATCGCATGGCAGAACGGGCATGCTGCGACCTTCCTGCCCAAATGGCATCACGACCGGGTTGGCTCGTCGTCCCATATCCATCAGTCACTGTGGAAGGACGGGCAACCGGCCTTTTACGACAGCACCGCCACCCATGGCATGTCCACACTTATGCGCCAATATCTGGCCGGGCTCATCAAGTACGCACCCGATGTCACCTATTTCCTCGCGCCTTACGTGAACAGCTACAAGCGGTTCCAAAAAGGCACCTTTGCGCCCACGGGGATCGTGTGGTCGATCGACAACCGTACCGCCGGCTTTCGGCTTTGCGGCGCGGAAACAAAGGCAGTACGCGTCGAATGCCGAATCGGCGGATCCGATATCAACCCCTATCTGGCGATGGCCACCCAACTCGCGGCCGGCATCGCAGGGATTGAAGAGGAGCTCGATCTTCCACCCGCACTCACGGGCGATGCCTATGAAGCGGCAAAAGCCAGCCAGATCCCGCGCACCCTGCGCGACGCCATGGCGACGCTGAAGGCGTCGAAAATGCTGCGTGCGGCGCTCGGCGACGATGTCGTCGAGCACTACTACCGCTGCGCTGAATGGGAACAGGAAGAGTTCGACCGCGTGGTGACCGACTATGAGATCGCCCGTGGCTTTGAGAAAGCGTGATATGACTAAGACACTTCAATGCATTTCGCCGATAGACGGCTCCGTATTCGCCGAACGCGAAGCACTCGGGGTCAATGATGCGCGTGCGCGCATCGCCCGTTCGCGCAAAGCACAGGCGGTATGGGCGGCGCGGCCGTTGCAGGAGCGCATCGACCTGGTCATGGCGGGGGTTGCCGCAATAGGCGCGCTCAATGACCAGATCGTGCCCGAACTCGCCCGGCAGATGGGACGCCCGGTGCGCTATGGCGGAGAGTTCGGCGGCTTCAATGAGCGCGCCAGCCATATGGCGGCCATCGCCGAAGACGCGCTTGCAGACATCGTGGTTTCAAGCGATGGCGATCTCAAGCGCTACATCAAGCGCGTTCCGCACGGCGTCGTGTTTGTCGTCGCGCCCTGGAACTATCCCTATATGACCGCGATCAACTCTGTGGCGCCGGCGCTGATCGCTGGTAACGCGGTCATCCTCAAGCACGCCTCGCAAACCCTGCTCGTTGGCGAACGCCTGGCGGCAGCGTTTCACGGCGCGGGCGTGCCCGAAGACGTGTTTCAGAACGTTTTTCTTGACCACGAAACGACCGGCGCGCTCATTGCCGAGGGCGCGTTCGACTTCATCAACTTCACCGGTTCGGTGAACGGCGGCAAGGCCATGGAGCGTGCTGCGGCGGGTACCTTTACCGGGCTCGGGCTCGAGCTTGGCGGCAAGGATCCCGGCTATGTCATGGACGACGCAGATCTCGACGCGGCCGTTGATGCGCTGATCGACGGCGCGATGTTCAATTCGGGGCAATGCTGTTGCGGGATCGAACGCATCTATGTCGCTGAATCGCTGTTTGATGCCTTTGTCGAAAAGGCCGTTGCGATTGTTAAGGGCTATAAGCTCGGCAATCCCCTCGACCCCGAAACAACGCTTGGCCCCATGGCCAATGTCCGGTTTGCAAAAGAGGTGCGCAGCCAGATCGCCGACGCTGTGGGGGCCGGTGCGAAAGCGCACATCGCCACCTTCGGCTCGGACGATGGCGGCGCCTATCTCACTCCGCAAATTCTCACCGACGTCACCCACGACATGCGCGTGATGCGCGAGGAGAGCTTTGGCCCGGTGGTCGGTATCATGAAGGTAAAAGACGACGACGAGGCCATCGCCCTTATGAACGACAGCGATTTCGGGCTGACGGCGTCGCTCTGGACCAAGGACACGGACCGGGCCGCCTCCATCGCGAACCGCATCGAGACCGGTACGGTCTTTATGAACCGCTGCGACTATCTCGATCCGGCCCTGTGCTGGACGGGGTGCAAGGACACTGGCCGAGGCGGTGGACTATCGGAGATCGGCTATCACAATCTCACCCGGCCTAAATCCTACTATTTGAAGAAGGCACAATAAGATGTTCCCCAACGCCAACTGGTCCTATCCTACTGCAATCCGCTTCGGCGCTGGGCGCATTTCCGAAATCGCCGATGCCTGCAAGGCGGCCGGCATCAGCAAGCCTTTGCTCGTCACCGACAAGGGTCTGGCGCGCATGGAAATCACCACCAGAACCCTCGACCTGATCGAAGCCGGGGGACTGGGGCGGGGGCTATTTTCGGACGTCGATCCGAACCCGACCGATGCGAACGCCGATGAGGGGGTGCGCGTCTTCAGGGACGGCGGATATGATGGCGTCATAGCGTTCGGCGGCGGTTCGGGGCTCGATCTTGCCAAGGTCATCGCCTTCATGGCGGGCCAGACCCGGCCGATGTGGGATTTCGAGGACATTGGCGATTGGTGGACGCGCGCCAACCCCGACGCAGTCGCGCCGATCGTGGCCGTGCCGACAACGGCGGGAACCGGCTCGGAAGTCGGGCGGGCCAGTGTCATCACCAACTCGGCGACGCACGAGAAAAAGATCATCTTCCACCCCAAAATGCTGCCCAGTGTCGTCATCTGCGATCCTGAGCTGACCGTCGGTATGCCCAAATTTATAACGGCGGGCACGGGCCTTGACGCCTTTGCCCATTGTGTCGAGGCGTTCTCCAGCCCGCATTATCACCCGATGAGCCAGGGGATTGCGCTCGAGGGAATGCGGCTGGTGAAACAATACCTGCCGCGCGCCTATGAGAACGGCACCAACATCGAGGCGCGCGCCCATATGATGTCGGCCGCGGCCATGGGGTCGACCGCCTTCCAGAAAGGGCTTGGGGCCATCCATGCGCTCAGCCACCCCGTCGGCGCCGTGCATCACACCCATCACGGGACCACCAACGCCGTTTTCATGCCGGCGGTCCTGCGGTTCAATCGTGACGCCATCAGCGAGCGCTTCGACGCCGCAGCGGCTTATCTCGGAATTGAGGGTGGATATGAAGGGTTCTGCGCATACGTCGAGACGCTCAACGCGGCTGTCGGCATTCCCAAGACGCTGACGGAGCTGGGCGTTGAAAATCCCGATATCGATGCCCTCACCATGGCCGCACTGCGTGACCCGAGCACCGGCGGCAATCCCGTGAAAATGACAGCGGAAAACACCCGGGCACTGCTCGAACAATGCCTGTGACGCTGGCCTGGTAGCGTCAAGAAAGACAGGTTCGTTGCGATGGCATCCGGTGGCGCCGCGGAAGCGACAATATCGTGCGTCGAACCGTGGCTGGCCGGTCCTCCACCTTGGCCAGAAAAGCGCGCAACTGCGAAACGTCGGATCGAATGCGATCGGCCCTTCCCGGGGGCGCTCCATGACAGGCTCTAGGGAAGGGTATTTTTAACCCCGCGCCGAAAAGTTCAGAAGCGCCAGGTTATCAGCCGCCAACGCGAAGGGCTGTAGGATCTGAAATTCCAGGGTTGCCATTAAGCTCCCGCTATTCAATGAATTGCTGTTGGTATGGTAGGCATTTGCCTTGGCAGTGCGCTGCGATCCGTAACGGCGGAAAGAAAATATGCGGGAACTGGACGTCCAATCGCTGAGCGGCCTGCAGGTCGACATTGCAAAGAATATCCTTGATGGTATTGCCTCCGGACGGTGGAAAGCGGGAGCTCATATTTCCGATTTCAAACTGGCCCAGGAATTGGGAACCTCGCGAACCCCGGTTCGCAATGTCCTGCAGCTTCTCGAAAAGCACGGCCTGCTCGAACGTCGTCATCAGCAGGGGTTTCATTTCCAGGATATTGATCCGGCCAGGTTCAACGCTTTCAGACGGGAGCTTCCCGGATCGTCCAACGAGCAGTTGCTGGAAGAAATCATGATGGCGCGCGCCAAGGGCGCCATAGCGCACGAGGCGTCGGAGGCAGAGCTTGCCAGTCAGTTTGGGACCAGTCGGGCCACCGTCAGGAAGGCTCTTTTGAGGCTCGCCGCCGACGGTCTTGCCGAACGACGTCCTGGGCATGGATGGCGCTTTGCCGAATGCCTCGACAACACCCAGGCGGTCAACGAAAGCTACGCTTTCCGGGTCATCATCGAATGCGCGGCGGTAAGGGAACCGGAGTTTAGGGTCGACAGGGCGGCGTTTGCCGCGCTCAAGGCCGAGCAGGAAGCTCTGCGCGATACCCCGCCGGCCAGGATTGACCGATCCGAGTGGTTTGAGGCCAACGCCCGCTTCCATGCGACTGTCGTCTCATGGTCCGGTAACAGATTTCTCCAGCAAGCCATTCACCGCCAGAACAGCTTGCGCAGGATGACAGAGTACGCCGAGTTTACAACGCTCGCGCCCGATCGTATCCGCAAGGCGGCGCAAGACCATCTCGCTATTCTTGACGCAATCGATGCCGGCGATAACGAGCGCGCGGCGGAGATACTCCACAGGCATCTCAGCCGCACCCGGCCCGGGTAGCTAAGCAGGTGGCCTTGCGGCAATCAATTCGACACGTTTGCGATACTGGCTCAGCGCTTCAGCAAAAAACGCCTTGACCGGTTCCTGAATCAGGACGCCTTGGTGCGCAACACCCGGCACGAAATCGAACCGCGTCTTCACGCCGAGGCTCTCCAGCCCCATCTGCAGTGCCCTCAGGCGATCGATGCGGGTCTCTCCAGTATCGTTGATGCCTTCCATCCAGAAATTGGAGGTGCTCCGTACCGTGACCTCCCAGGTCTCGACGTCCTTGTCGCCGATCACAAGTTGAACCGGGACTGACCGCAAAGCGTCGACATCGAGCTTGATGCCGAAGCGCTCTTCCATGCCACGTGTCCCGATCCACCAGTCCTTGTCGTCGTCGGGAAGGGTGACGGTCCCTGGAGCGCCGACCGAGACTCCCATCAGGCGCCGTGGATGGAGATAGAGGAAGCGATGGACGAACTGCCCGCCGCCGGAAAAGCCGTGCATGAGAAATTTGTCGGCATGTATCCGGTAGATCGCGGATATCTCCTCGATCATGTCGAGCAGCACCAGATCGTACCGAATACCGTGATAGAGGACGTGCTTGTAGTTGTTGAGATCGTTCGGATGAATGATTCCCGATGGAAACAGCGGAGCGAGAACAATGCACTGGTTGGCTTCGGCAAAATCGACGAACTCGTCGCGCAGCAAGCTGGCCGTGCGGCCGGTATGGTGGATCAGGACGGTCAGCGGATAGACATCCTGCGCCTCCTCGTCATAGCTTTCCGGCACATAGCAGCAATAGGAGAAGCGCTGATCGTAGCGCGAGGCATAAAGCGTGGTGCGGCCGCGGCGATAGAAACTGAGCTTGCTTAGTTGAGGCGTTGCCATGGGACTATACCGATTTGAAAGAGCTGGTGCCTCACGCGACGTAGTCGGCGAGGGTGTGATTGAGCCGCGTGATGGTGGCCTTGAGGCTTTGGTAGTTCTCGCTTCGCTCCCGCGTCGTCTCGTCCATGTAGAGGCGGCGATTGATCTCGAGCTGGATGCTGTGGCGGCCGATAGAAGGGTTCGCGTAGGCCCTCGCCAGTTCTGCACCCCGGAATGGTTTGTTTAGACCTACCGAAAGCCCTTCGCCTTCCAGTGCTTTGGCAACCACATCGACAAACTCCTTGCCGGCCGAAGTGCCGTGAAGGTCGCCGATACAGATATCGGGCCGCGCGGCGCTGGCGCCGTCTGATGACATGGCGTGCCCGGTAGCGGTCATCGAGTGGCAGTTGACGTGGAACACCCGGCCAAAGCGCTCATATGCGGCATCGAGCAGGTTGCGTAGTGCCCGATGATAGGGCTGCCAGTATCGGGCGATCCGATCTTCCGCTTGGGTAACACTCAGCGGTTGCGCATGCATGAGCGTATTGCCCCAGCAATAGCGCCACATCAATCCCATGCCGCGCTTGACCGTCGGGCTTTGCCCCACCGGATGCGGCCAGTTCCCGCAAACCATCTCGAGATCCATATCGAGCAGCGAACGGTTTGGATCGAGAAAACTGCGCGGGAAATGGGCCCGCAAAAGCGGAGCGCCATAATCGGGAGCACTAGAGAACAGATCGTCCACATGCGTGTCGGCGGAGATCAGCACGTCACTTACTTCAACGGCGGGGTGAAAATCTGCCGGTATCTCCAGCCCGCTGTGCGGACTGTCAAAGACAAGAGGCAGATAAGGGGCTTTCGGCCCCTCGACCGATAAAACCCCTGGAAGGGAAAAATCCTGCGGCGGAGCAGGGAAGGGCCGCCCAGCCCGGTCGGGTCCGATCGCCGGCATCATTTGCTTTCCCCGTCCGTCTGGGAGTTGATTGATGCAACCACGCCGGTTATCTCACCCAGCTTTTCGCCGGCTGCGAGCCGCTCCATCGTGCGCTGCACCCTTTTTTCCCGGGCCATGGCCTCGTCGGTCGCCTGCCTGGCTTCGTCCGCTGGCAGCGCCACAACGCCCGAGGCATCGGCAATCACGATGTCGCCCGGTAGGACAGGGACATTGCCGCAGGCAATGGGACGGTTGAAGGTCCCGCCCAGATCGGCCCGACGGGTGGTGAGGGACGATGTGCCCCGGCACCAGACGGGCAGGCCCTCGTCAAGTATGTCCGCCACATCGGTAACGCACCCATCGACAACGATCCCGACCGCACCGGCATTCTTGATGGCGCGGGCCACTGCACCGCCAAGACAGGCGTACCGGTCGTCGCCCAGCCTGTCCACGATCAGAAAGTCGCCTGGCCGCAGGAACGAAGCGGCATAGTGCATGAGGCTCGAGCACATGGCCGGAAGCGCCAGCGTGACCGCGCAACCCGCCCTTGTGGGTTGGTTAGTGTCCAGCGCCTGGATGCGGCGATCCAGAAAGCCGGTAAAGCGGACATGTCCGAGCGTCGCGGTTTCGATGGTTTCCAAGTCGGCGATTAGGCCGGCGTCGGCCTGGGCGGGGAGGGGGGCGATCCGGTATTTATTCATTGTCATGTTCCGTGCGCTGCCGAAAAGGAAATCCCGGCACTCTGGGAGAGTGTTCCATGAGATGGGTGATGAGCTGCGCGGTATGATCAACGATATGATCGCATAGCGCAGCGCCTTTTTCGGCCGATGCATAGGCGGCGCTGCCGCCCAGCAAGCCATTGGCATCCACATCACGCGCGTCGAGCGGCAGATGCAAGGGTTGGTCGTTGAACTTTGTCCCTGAAATTGAGGTCGCGGTCAGTCCCATCACCTGACCGCGCGGCGTTTTCTCCCCGAGCAGATCGAAACGCATGCGCTCGGGAAACAGATGGGCGGCAACCGAGGTAATGGGCTCGCCACCATGCCCGCGCACGACGGATGCCTGCTGGCCGTAGAGATCGGTCCAGATGTGGTCGGGAATTGTTTTCCATATATTGAGCGTCGGAACCATGATCCCCCGTTCTCGCCGCAGCTTGCGCGTCACCTGATCGATGATCGGGAGATTGGTCGTATGGCCGTTGAACACTAGCAGGCGATCCAGCCCGTGGTCCATAAATCCGGTCAATACGTCCTCAAGGACCATTGCCAGCGTCCGCGCGCGCAACTGGATACCGCCCGCAAAGCCGCGGAAGAAATCGGCATGCCCGAAAGGCAAGACCGGCGCGCATAATCCCTGTCCCTTTTCAGCGCTCAACTCCGCCAGACGCTCCGCCAGCGCGTAATCGCCCATGGGCGCGTGTGGTCCCTGAACCTCTAGGGAACCCAGGGGTATCAGGATGACAGTCCTGTCGGTGAGCCGCTCCATAAATTCGGTATGGCTCATGTCGCGCAGATTGACTTTCATCATGACGACAACCCTTCCCGCTCTTCGCTTGCCTGGATGCATTTGCGGCCCGAAAGCTCCGGCAGTGCCAGCAGCGAGGAATTGACATTCACCCGCCGCTCCAGCCGCAATAGCCCATCATTTACCCAGCAGCGAACAGTGTCGCGGAACGCGGTTTCCACAAACAGCCAATCCATTTCCAGGCACGCCCAGCCATTCCTTGGAGCAAGCCAACGCGCGCAGGCCAAGACCCGAAGCCCCTCGGGGGGATCGTAGGAATGGTGGATTGGCGCACCGGTCATGGTCGTGACGCTTTCCACCCAGCACCCAATGCCCGCAGCAATAGTGTGGCTGCCGCGGTGGTCCTTCATTTGAAAAACGATCTGCCCGTCCGATGAAGAGAGCGAGATCGATTGCACATGGTGGTCATTGTCGCCGATGCCATAGACACCGCTCCAGTTCGCAGGAGCGTTCCGCGTTTCGGCGGAGCCCGGCTGGATCGCTAGGTGCAGATCCGCAACGCGCTTGTCGAAATCTTGAGCGGTCATTGCGCCGAGGGCTGGTCGGAGCAGGTCATAGACGATGGAGTGGACACGCCGGTCGTCATCGTGCAGTCCACCAGTGAACGCGACGACGGCGTTCTGTTTCGGAAGCACGATGCAGTACTGGCCGAACAGCCCGTTTGCCGAAAAACTGTCATGCGGCCCGATCCACCAGTGATATCCATAGCCCTCCCGCCGATCGGGCACAGAGCCTTCCTCAAGCTCGTTGGGCCCCAGATAGTGCTGCCCCGTGAAGGTTCCTAGCACGACGTCGCGCAGCTTCGGGCTGGTCGCCTCCCGCACCCAATCTTCCGGCAAAATGATCCGGTCGTTCCACCGCCCATTCTGCAAATGCACGATGCCGAGCTTGAGCATGTCCGATGCGCAGCAAACCAGACCGTTTCCACCGGTATTGACGCCGTCGGGCCCGACATCCCAACGGATCGCGTCGCTCATCTGCATGGGCGAAAAGACTTTTTCGTCCAGATAGTCGACGAGCAGCCGCCCTGTTACCTTCTGAACGATGGCCGCCAACATGTAGCTTGAAGCGCTGTCATAGACAAAGACATCGCCGGGCCGATAGGGTATCGGGCGTGCTAGATAATCCCGGATCCAGCTCGTCTTGAGCTGACGCCAGGCGCCGCCCGATATCCCGCGTTCATGCCCGCTCGTCATGGTCAGCAGATGCCGCACCTGCAGCCGGGCAAGATTGTCCGGCACGCTAGCGGGCAGATGATCGGGAAAAAAGCCCACGATCTGATCGTCGAGCGCGAGCAGATCGTTTTCGATCGCCAGCCCTATGGCCATCGATGTGAAGCTTTTGGTCACCGAATGCATCATATGCGGACGTTCGGGCGCAAACGGCTTCCAATAGGCCTCGGTGATCAAGGCACCACTGTGCCAGATCAAAAGGCTGTGCAGCTCGATTCCTTCACGCTCGATGACGTCGAGCGCCTCCAGGATCGCAGCGGGGTCAGTGCCTGTGCTCATGGGGCTGGCGCGCCTCAGACCATCCTCGTGCGCTGTCACGGCTGGCCCTCCAACCCGGTGGTTTCGGGCTGGTCGAAGCGCCAACGCATGTTGACCCCTGTTTGGGTGCGCTCCAGCATCGGAATGGCCGAAAGCAGCGCCCGCGTGTAGTCGGTCTTGGGATTGTCGAACACTTCATCTCGAAGCCCCTGCTCGACAATTTCTCCGTCCCGCATGACAACGACACGGTCGGCGAGCTTTTCGACCACAGCAAGGTCGTGACTGATGAAAAGGCACGAGAAATTATAGCGCTTCTGCAAATCGGCCAGCAGGTCGAGGACCTGAGCCCTCACGGTGACGTCCAGTGCCGAAACGGCTTCGTCTGCAACGACGAATTCTGGCCTGCGCACGATGGCCCGCGCAATGGCGATCCGTTGCCGCTGCCCCCCGGATAACTCATGCGGAAAGCGGTCCAGAAACTGTTCGCCCAATCCCACTTCCGCGAGAATGTCGATGACCCGGGTATGCCGCTCTTTGGCAGAAAGGTCCTTTTCGTGCCTCAGAGCCTCGGCAACCAGTTGCCCGACCTTCATTCTGGGGTTGAGCGAGCCGAAGGGGTCCTGAAATATCATCTGGCAGTTAAGCCGATACTCGGCGTAGGTGCTCTGGCTTTTCTCGATGGACTGCCCCCGGAACAGCACTTCACCGGCTGTTTTTTCTGTCAGCCCGGCTATCGTTCTGCCCAGCGTGGTTTTTCCCGATCCTGAAGCGCCGACCACGGCCAGCACTTCGCCAGGGCGAATGGTAATACTGACTCCTTTGAGCGCCTTTTTTGTCGTACGGGGTCGAAACGGGTTGGATTTGTTTTTGTATTCGACCTCGAGGTCCCTCACTGCAACCAGTGGTGCCGCATCGGGCGAAAACCCTCGCTTGGGTCCCCGCCCGGGCATTGATTGGAGCAGGGCGCGGGTGTAGTCGTGTTGCGGTCGTGCCAGAATATCGGCGGTCGGACCGCTTTCGACCACCTGTCCCTGGCGCATGACGAGGATGCGCTGGCAATAGCGCGCGACCATCGGCAGGTCGTGGCTGATCATGAGTAGCGCGGTGCCCTGAGACTGGGTGAGGTCGATCATCAATTCGAGAACCTGCCGTTGGATAATCGCGTCCAGAGCGGTCGTGGGTTCGTCGGCGATCAACAGAGAAGGTCGCAGCAGCATCGCTGAAGCGAGCATGATGCGCTGGCGCATACCGCCGGAAAACTGGTGCGGATACGCTTCAAGGCCACTCTCCGGATCGGAGATGCCCACCTGTCTCATGATTTCGAGGCAGCGCTGCACCCTCTCTGCCGGCTGCAGGTCGGTGTGAACACGCAATGGCTCGTCCAATTGCCTGCCGATCTTCATGGACGGATTGAGTGAGGTCATGGGCTCTTGAAAGACCATGGACACCTCGGCACCACGGATTTTGCGCAGCTCGCGCGGGTTCATCGCCCCGACCGATTGGCCCTTGAGGGTAATGTCACCTTCTTCAACGACAATGGCATCGGGCTGAAGACCAATGATCGAGCGCGCGAGCATCGTCTTGCCCGATCCCGATTCCCCGACAATGCCGACGATCTCCCCGCGCCCCATCCCGAAACTGACCGCATCGACAATTCGTCCGCCAGCACGGATGTTCCGCAAGCGCAGGCTGAGATTTTGAACTTCAAGCAGTGTTTGCTCGCTCATTTAAATGCCCCTCATGCGCGGATCGAAACGATCGCGGACAGCGTCGCCGAACAGGTTGATGCCCAACAGGGCGAGCGATATGCAAAGGCCGGGGAAAATGCCGAGCCAGACCGCCTGAGCCATGTGCGGGCGGGCGCTGGCCAGCATGTTGCCCCAGGTGGGAGCAGGAGGGGGAACGCCCAGACCGAGAAAGCTCAGGGCGCTTTCGGTTAAAAGCACGGACCCGAACATGGTGGTGGCAAAGACAATGATCGGCGCAAGACAGTTGGGAAGGATGTGCCGAGCCATTGTGTAAACACCCGAATTCCCCATGACGCGTGAGGCTTCGATGAATTCGCGCTCGCGCAGCGAAAGCACCGCTCCACGAACGATACGTACCACCGCCGGTGTATAGGCCAGCCCAAGCGCCAGGATGATGCCGTACATGTTGGCCCCGGTGATCGAGAGCAGCGCTAACGCCATAAGCATGGATGGGAACGCCAGAAGCGCGTCGTTCAGCGTCATGATGGTGCGGTCGACGGCACCACGCGCATAGCCCGATATCAGGCCCAGAACGATGCCGGCGGAGATGGAAAGGCTAACAGTCAAAAGACTGATAATGACACTGGTGCCGGCTGCAGCCATGAGCCGGGACAGCACGTCGCGGCCAAATTCGTCGGTTCCCAGCCAGTGTTCGGCGCTCGGGGGCAGGAGCTTGCCTGAAAGATTGATACCGAGCGGATTGTACGGGGTCCACACAGAGCCGATAGCTGCGGCGGCCAGAAACAGCAGGACAAGCGTGCCGCCCAGCATAAGGTTGAGGTTTTTGGCGGTCATTCTGCTGTCACGCGAGGATCAAAGATTGGATAAAGAAGGTCGACCAGAAGGTTTACCAGTACGTAGGTGAGAGCCACGAACAACAGACAGCCCTGCACCACCGCATAATCGCGGCCATAGATGGATTCCACGATCAGCCTCCCAAGGCCCGGGATGGTAAAAACGGTTTCGACCACGGCAACGCCGCCCAGCAGATTTCCCAGGATCAGTCCGACCAGCGTCCATGTCGGCCCGAAGGCGTTGCGGGCGGCGTGGTGAATGAGGATTTCTCCCTCGCTCAATCCCTTGGCGCGCGCATGGGTGATGTAGTCGAGGCGTAGGACGTCGAGCGTCGAGGCTCGGGCCATGCGGACCAGACTGCCCACTTCATGCAGCACCAGGGTCGCGACGGGCATGATCAGATAGATGACGCCGTCAACCATCCGGTTGGCGATCGAGACATAGCCCAGAACCGGCAACCAGCCGAGCGTCATGCCGAACATGAGCAACAGCATCAGGCCCAGCCAGAAGGTCGGAATGGACAGCAGCAGTGTGGAAAGCCCGACCACGAACAGGTCGATTTTGCTGTTCTGGCGCCAGGCCGCGATCATCCCTAGCGGCACCGCGATAATGATGGCGATGACAATGGCGGGCAGAACCATCTGCGCGCTGGTGAAAAAGCGGCTGAGAACCAGTGGCAGCACAGGCTGGCCCGTGGTTATCGATTGGCCCAGATCACCCCTGAACAGATTGGACAGCCAGATGACGAACTGTAGGTAGATCGGTTGATCGAGTCCCAACCGTTCCCGAAGCTGGGCGCGCGTAGCATCATCTGCCAGATCGCCCAGCATCAGGCTGACAGGATCTCCGGGGATCAGACGGACAAGGGTGAATACGGCCACAGCGACAATCAGAAGCGTCGGTATGGCAGCTAGGATACGTGTCGATGCAAATCTGAGCATGTCAAATCCCTGGAGGCGTCAGAGCGTGGGCCTATTCGTTAAGGCTCACGCCCCACAGGCGGGCAAATCCCTGCCAGGTGCGGTATCCCTCGACATTGGCCGACGAAACCCCGACATCGAGACCGTTTGCGAGCATGAGCAGCGGAACGTCCTCGATAAACTGCTCATGGAGCTGGTCGAACAGGGCCTGCCGTTCGGCGGGCTCGGCTGTCTGGAGCAGATCGTCGAGCAGGGCAATCGCTTCGGGGTTGTCCCAGATCGCATTGGCCCGGTCCTCCTTGGATGCAAGAACAGCCGAATAGGCCAGCGCAGGGTCGGCGCGGTTCGAGTAGTTGAAGGCCATCGCCTGATAATTGCCCGAATTGAACCGATCGAGCTGAGTTGCCCACTCGAGCACCTCGATCGTTGCATTGATTCCCGATGCCTGCAGCATGGCCTGGGCGATCACGGCCGCATCGTAGCTGATGGCTGACCGGCGATTGGTCTGAATGACGATCTCCTCGCCATTGTAGCCGGCTTCGGCCAGCAGGCTGGCGGCCATTTCGGGATTGTACTCAAATCCCTGGTCGTGAAGTTCGGTGTGGAACGCCGAACCGACCGAAACGAGGGAGGGATTGGGGATCCCCAGGCCATAAGTGACGGCCGCCACGATCTCGGGAATATCGAGCGCATGAGCAACGGCCCGGCGCATGTCGACATTTGACATGATGGCGTCTTCGGTCTGGAACAGGAAGGTGATCAGCCCTCCATGAGGCGCGGCCACCAGGGTGAAGTTGGGATCAGCCCTCAATTCGGACGCTTCACTGGGCGGCAGATATGGCAAAACGTGCAGGTTGCCCGAGCGTAGTGCCGCAACCGCCGAAGCATTGTCGGGTACGACGACGAGCTTGACTTCATCGACCAGAACTTCCTTGCGGCCCCCGTATCCGTCGATTTCTTCGCCGGTGATGGCGTAATCGTCGAATTTTTCGAGCGTGACGCTTTCCCCGCGCAACCATTCGCCAAACAGGAATGGACCTGTCGCGATGGGTTTGTTCCAGCTTCCATCTTCGTTAAACGAGTCCGGGTGCAGGATGCCGTTCGAGGCGCATTGCGACTGCGCCATATAGGTCAGAAACAGCGCATTAGGTTCGCTAAGCGTAAATTCCACGGTCAGCGGATCTATAATTTCCACGGACTCGATGGCCGAGCCGCGGCTGCCGTCAAAGAACGTCGTACAGGCGTGTTCTGGGTTGCCCAGCACTGTGTCCCAGGTCCATTTGACCTCGTCTGCGGTCATCGGGGCGCCGTTGTGGAAAACCACGTCGTCCCGCAGCGAAAATGTATAGACGGTGCCGTCATCGGACACCGTCCAGTCGCTCGCCAGCATCGGCTTGATGACACCACCTTCATCTGCCGCAACGAGCCCCTCGACGACGTTGAGCATAACAGAATCGGTGATGGCATCGCGATTGACGCCAGGGTGCGAGCTGCGGATATCCGCAGACAGTTGGACGTTAAGTGTGGAGGCGTAAACGGCTGGCGCGAAAGCGGCAGCCAGGGTGGCTGCCACCGGCAGCGATATGAGTAAGCGCGACATCAGAATTCCTACCTTTGTGTTTTTTATGCGCAGAAAGAACACTGCAATACCGCAATAGTCTTCGTCAACTAAATTTTTTAGATGGCAGGGCAGACGCCCTCGGGCGCATCGCAGGCCAGTTTGGGTAACTGTACGCTCGCGGCGAATTTCACCCTCGTCGAGCCTGCAAGAAGACCAACCTGATCGACGTAGCACGACGCGCACTCTGGCTCAGGCGACGGAGCGATCATGGCCTGCAGCGGCACTCCAAACCATCTGTGACGTGCAACCATTGTGAGCTTTGCGGTAGTGGTCGGAGGCCACGTGGTGGGGAACATGATGGAGGACCGAACGGGGGCCGTTGGAACACTCCACAAGTACGGGCTTTTGATTGGCTTAGGATATGTGACTACTGCGCTTGGACAGATCGCCTTTGGCTCTCCATAGTATGACCGATGGGTCAGGAGAGTTCGCGTGAATGACTTTTGGAAGGCGCTAAGCAGCATAAACTCCGACTGGCTTTCAGGTGGCGGAAGCGTGCTTGCGGCGATTGTGTCGGTCGTAAGTCTACTCTATGCCCGAGACGCGAAGGTCATAGCACGGCAACAGCTCAAAGATGCCAAGCCGAAGCTAGTCCTGGATTCAGAGATTATAGGCTCTTCGATCAGCTGGACCGGAGCAGGGATTACTGTTTCCAAGTGGACGTGGTCAATGAATCGGCATCCAGCACCTCCGTTCTGAACGCTGAATTTGTGATCAGCTACTCATCGGCAGATGGCCCCGAGACGACAATGACGCCACAGGCTACAGAAGTGCTTCTTCAGCCGACGCAAATGGCGTCCGGATGGTGCATTTCCCCACTCCTGGCGGGGCTGCGTCTCTAAGGGTCGCGGAAGGTCGCACGATCCCCCTTTTGATCCTCGATACGGCAGGTCGATCCGACATTGATGATCACATTGTGTTGCACGCCGACTCCGGCCTTGGCACGATCCGGAGCAGGTGGTGTGCGATAAAGGATATTACGGATGTGGCGCTGATACTGGAATCACTATCACCAACGAGCATGGCGCTACTAATTGCCTTCGACCTCGAAGAACATAGTTCCATCATAGATCAAATACTGCTGGCTGAAGGCTTGGCGCTTCGGGCTGGCAGGCCGGGAGACGTGATATCCAGAACGATGGACCGCCCCACGATGACAGTTGAGATACCTCGTGGTGAGTTTTACGAAGTTTGGCAGCGCATGTATCCCAACCTGATTGCAAAAAGGCTGAGGCGCGAAGGCTTTAAACCAATAGAAGCGAAAGACCGCGCTTCCATGCACATTACGAAGCTGCGCGAAATGCTGGACCTTAGAAACGCAGGGCGTAGGAAGTGACTGGCCAAAAATCCTTTTGGGGCACCGGCTTGGGGCGCCGAGTGTTGATTTCTGCTGAGAAGTGACCCGGTATTTTCACCGAGAATTG